>Ga0182030_10006064_pt1 | contig 25563 bp, 21 predicted proteins | sample 812S3MmetaG_FD_121299 | JGI IMG/M metagenome (GOLD analysis project Ga0182030, IMG submission 121299) | Permafrost microbial communities from Stordalen Mire, Sweden - 812S3M metaG (Illumina Assembly) | ecosystem: Environmental > Terrestrial > Soil > Wetlands > Permafrost | place: Sweden...
CGCACGCGAACTGGGCTGGAAGTCCGAGGTGGACCTGAAGACCGGGATGGCCGAGACGGTCGCGTACTTCCGCGAGCGCAGCGCCTCGGCGCCGGCGCCGGCTTCTGCCTAGACTTTGTGCAGCAGCGGCTCGTTACGCAAGTAGCGGCCGAGGTTCTCCACCACCGTCGCGACGATGCGGCTGCCCGTCCGGGTGCAGCTGGCGCCTGCCACGTGCGGCGAGATAGTCAGGTTGGGCGTCTTCCAGCTCTGCACGACCGCGGTGCCGAGGTGCGTGCCGAGACCCCAATAGATGCGCTCGAGTTCTTCGTTCGTGTAGCGGTCCGCCCGGCTGCACGGAGAAAGTGCAAATCTTCACCCGTCCTTTCCGCGCCACGCAACGATCGCGTACGCGACGGCGAAGCTGACGAAATAGCTGAGGTCGCCGAACTGCGGGTGCGCGGCCGCGATCGGGCCCACGAACCAGGTCTGCTGCCAGAACGGCACCCCGGCCGCGATCCCTACGAGCCAGGCGATAAGCGCGAGGCGCCCAAAGCGTTCGGTGGTCGGTTTGCCCGAGGCGATCATGATCGCCGCCCAGGGCGCGGCCCACATGCTCAAAAGGCCGAGGAAGTTACCATAGACGCGCGCGGTCGCGTCGGCGTCGGCACCGACCAGCGCCAGCACGCCGCCGGCAAGTCCGATCGCCAGAGCCGCCTGCCAACGCGCGAGCCGCAGCGGAAAGCGACTCGAATCGAATGTGACGAGAAGACTCAGCGCGCCGGAGTAGAGGTTCATCACGTTGCCGTTCATCGTGCCGATCAGCACCGTGAGCAATCCGGCGATCGCGAGCCAACCGTTCGTGCCGGCGAGCAGCCCGACTGTTTCGGCCGGTGTGGCGCTCACGATGCTCGGTCCGCGTACCGCGGTTGCCGCCGCCGCTCCGAGGATCTCGAGGCTGAGCGACGCGGTGAAGCCGCCCGCGAACGCCCACCAGCCGACCGCGCGCGACGAGGTGCTCGCCGGGAGGTAGCGCGCGTAGTCGGCGGCACACGGTGCCCAGCCGATCGAGTATGCGAACGCGAGTGCGGCGGAAAATGCGATGCCGCCGATTTCGCCGCCGGCCGCAAACGGCGCGTGAGCATCAAACGGGGCGCCGAGGTTTGCATGCGCGAGCACGACCACAGCGATCGTCGAGAATCCGAGCAGCATCGCGACCGCCGAGAAGCGCTCAAAGACATGGATCATGTTGTAGCCGTATACGGCGATGACGATCGACGCGACGAGCGTGAGCGCAAGCGCGACGAGATATGGAACGTGCAGCAGCGCCCCGACGGCTTGCGCGCCGAAGATGCAATCGACGGAGAACCAGCCGACGCCGGCGAGAAACGCGAGAAACGCCGGATACACGTTTCCCGCGCGCCCGAACCAGCGCCGCGAGATCATCATCTGCGGTAAGCCGAAGCGCGGCCCGGCAACCGACACGAGCGAGATGGCGATGTACCCGAGCACGCTGCCGAACAGCAATCCGGCCGCGGCGCCGGCGAGCGAGGTGCCGTACAGCGCAACGGCGAGGATGCCTACGGCGAAGTTCGCCGTCTCCGCATTCGCGCCGAACCACAGGCCGAAGAGATCGCGGGGTGAGCCGTGCCGTTCGCCTTCGTCGATTGCGTCGAGCCCGTGCGGCTCGACAACCGCGACGTTAGCCCCGTACACGCGCGTTGCCGGTGATATCCTCGCTTTGCACGACGTCGATGCCCGCCGCGCGCAGTGCTTCGAGCGCCTTCGTTTCGTCGTCCGGCTGCACGTTGACGGCGGCCGAGGCATCCTCGATCACAACCGTGGTGAAGCCGGCGGCATGCGCGTCGAACGCCGTGGCCTTGACGCAGTAATCGGTGGCTAGCCCGCACACGAACACCCGCTTTATGCCGTGCATACGCAGGTCGCTCGCGAGCGACGTCGCGACGAACCCGCTGTAGCCGTCGGTTTCGCGATCGACGCCCTTGTCGATCACGGTGTCGACCTTTTTGCGATCGAGCCGCGCGTCGAAGGCCGCGCCGCGGGTGCCGGCAACACAATGCACCGGCCACGGGCCGCCGAATGGTTTGTACGACGAGTGGTCGAGCGGGTGCCAATCGCGCGTCGCGTACACGCGCCGGAAGCGCGGAGCGAGCGTGTCGATCGGCTCGAAGATCCGTTCGCCGTTCGCCACCGCAAGCGCGCCGCCGGGCAAGAAGTCGTGCTGTACGTCGACGACGATCAGCGCGTCGTCCGGCCCGACGGTGACGCTCACGACACGACGATGTTCAGCAGCTTATCGGGCACGAAGATGCGCTTGCGCACCGTCTTGCCGCCGGTGTGGGCTTGCACGCCGCTCTCTGCTTGGGCCAGCGCGAAGACCGCGTCTTCCGACACCCCGGGCGCCGCTTGCACGCGGCCGCGCACTTTGCCGTTCACCTGAATGACGACCGTGATCTCATCGACCGCGAGCGCCGCCGGATCGGCTTCGAGGTAGCGTTCGACGTGCACCGACGTCGTGTGTCCCATGTGCCTCCAGAGCTCGTCGGCGATGTGCGGCGCAAACGGCGCGAGCGCGATCGGCAACGCGTGGATCGCGTAGAGCACCGCCGGATCGCGTTCAAGCGCCGGATCGCGCACCGCAGCGGTGAGCAGGTTGACCAGCTCGTCGAGCCGCGCGGTCGTGACGTTGTAGTGAAAGCGGCGCGTCGAGGTTTCGTCGTGAGCCGACTTCAGCGCCAGATGCAGCGCGCGCACGAGCGCCCGCTGCGCATCCCCGGCGCAGGCCGGCAGACGATCGAGCGGCGCGCGCCCGGCTTCGGCTGCCAGCGGTTCACAGGCGCGCCACACGCGCTGAATGAAGCGCACCCGGCCGACGATGCCCTCGTCGGTCCATTCGAGCGCATCCTCGGGCGGCGCGGCCTTGAGCAAGAACAAGCGCATCGCATCGACGCCGTAGGCTTCCACGGTTTCGTCGATGCCCACGACGTTGCCGCGGCTCTTGGACATCTTCTCGCCGTTGCGCAACAGCGTGCCCTGATTGAAGAGGCGCGTGAACGGCTCGTCGTCGCCGCTCACGTAACCCGCGTCGACCATGAAGTAGTAGAAGAAGCGCGCGTAGAGCAAGTGCATCACGGCATGCTCCGCGCCGCCGATGTACTGATCGACCGGCATCCACGCCGAGGCTTTCGCCTTGTCGAACGGCGCCGCGTCGTTCTTGGGGTCGAGGTAGCGCACGTAATACCATGAGGAGTCGACGAACGTGTCCATCGTATCGGGATCGCGTTTGGCCGGGCCGCCGCACTTCGGACAGCTCGCGTTGATGAACGCCTCGTCGTTGGCGAGCGGCGAACCTTGGCCGGTGAATGCGACGCCGCGCGGCAAGACGACCGGCAACTGATCGTCAGGAACGGGCACCATCCCGTCGCGTTCGCAATAGAGCATCGGGATCGGCGTGCCCCAGTAGCGTTGACGTGAGATCAGCCAATCGCGAAAACGAAAGTTGACCGTGGTCTTCCCACGGCCGCGCGCGGTGAGCTCTTGCGCGATCGCGATCCGCGCATTAGCCGATTCGACGCCGTCGAACTGCGCGCTGTTCACCAGCACGCCGTCTTCGCAATAGGCTTCGGTGAGATCGCCTTCGACGAACTCGCCCGTGCCTTCACCCGGTACGACGACTTGCAGGATCGGCAAGCCGTGCTTCTTGGCAAAATCGAAGTCGCGATCGTCGTGCGCGGGAACGCCCATCACGGCGCCGGTGCCGTATTCCGCCAGCACGTAGTTCGTCACCCAGATCGGCACGCGTGCGCCCGAGAGCGGATTGATCGCAAACGCACCGGTCGGCACGCCGGTCTTTTCCATGAGCTGCGTGCGTTCGAGTTCCGACTTCGAGGCGAGCGATGCCGCAAACGCTTCGACGTTTGCCTTCTCTGTCGGCAGTGCGGCAAGGATCTTCGCGACGATCGGATGCTCCGGTGCGATCGCCATGAACGTCACGCCGAACGCGGTATCGACGCGGGTGGTGAAGACGTCGATGCGCGCGTCGACATTCTCGATGTCGAACGAGAACGTGACGCCTTCGCTGCGGCCGATCCAGTTGCGCTGCATCGTCTTGATGCGTTCGGGCCAGCCCTCGAGCCGGTCGATGCCCGCGAGCAAACGATCCGCATAGTCGGTGATCTTGAAGTTCCACTGCGAGAGGTTGCGCCGCTCGACCAGGTGCCCGCAGCGCCAGCACTTCCCGTCGTGCACCTGTTCGTTCGCGAGCACGGTCTGATCGTGCGGGCACCAGTTGACCGGCGTTTCGCGCTTGTAGGCGAGCCCGCGCTCGTACATGCGCAAGAAGAACCACTGGTTCCATTTATAGTACGCGGGGTCGCAAGTCGCGAACTCGCGCCGCCAGTCGTAGCTCGTGCCCATCAGTTTGATCTGACGGCGCATGTTGTCGATGTTGGAGCGCGTCCAGGTATCGGGCTCGATCCCGCGTTGGATCGCGGCGTTTTCGGCCGGCAAGCCGAACGCGTCCCAGCCCATCGGGTGCATGACGTTGTTGCCGCGCATGCGCATCATCCGCGCGACGGCATCGCCGAGCGTGTAGTTCTTGGCGTGGCCGACGTGCAGATCGCCCGACGGATACGGGAGCATCTCCAGGACGTAGTACTTTGGACGCGGGTCGGCGTCGTCGGCCTGGTAGATCCCGTCCGCTTCCCAGCGGGCTTGCCAGGCCGGTTCAACCGTACGGTGGTCGTACGTCAGCGGCCGTTCTTCGAGCATTTCCTCATCATAGCAAGCCCCGGCCGCGAGTGCCACCGCCCAGGTGAGCCCATGGTACGGAAAAAGCAGTGTGCGCTTCCTCACTTAGCTTGGATGAAGGATAAGCGCTCGGTTGCGAGTGACTTATGTCGGCTCTCTCTTCACTATGCCGAGGGAGCTAAGGCTTCCTTAACTCAGGGAGGCGCTTTTGGCGTCCCCCGCACGCTCATTTTGGAGCAGCAACTCGATGAAGAATCTTGGATTCGTCGGCATCGCGATAGCGGCGTTGGCGGTCAGTGGATGCGGCGGCGGCGGGTCTTCGACCCCGGCAGCCCCGGCCGCGACCCCGACGGCTGCCCCGACGCCCGGCGCGCTCGCCGTCGCCTACTCCAGTGCGGCCACTGCCGGCGTCTCGGGCGCCGCCCCCGCCGCGTTAGCCTTCACGGCACCGACGGAAACGGCCACCCTTACGGCAACGCAAGCGAACAATACCACCGGCTTCGGTGCCGCATCGAGCTGCGCGCAGGTGACCGTTACTCCGGCCACCTCGACGACGGGTGTCTTCACCGCGACGGCCGTTGCCCCGGTTACCGCCGGCTGCACGATCACGGTCACGGGCGCCACCGGCACCACGTCGGTCGCCGTAGCGTCTACCGTGCCGACTCCGGGCGGAGTCGTTCTGCGCTGGTTCACCCCGAACTATGCCACGCAGTCGCCGCCGGTTCCGCAGGCCGCGGGCCGATCAACATCGTCGGCCTGACGTCGCTCTTCGCGCCCATCCTGCAAATTAGCGAACAGAACTACATCGGTGGCTTTGCCGCCGCTAATGTCACGACGCCCGGTTGCGGAACGCCCGCTGTACCGGCGACGTACTTCGCCAGCGCTACGCTCGATACGACGACGCCGGCCGGGCTGCCGACAGCGGCTCCTGGTTCGTCGGTTGTCTACTACACCATTACCGGTCAAAACGCGATTGTGACAACGGGTGGATGTTCGATCAAGGCTGTCGATTCGTTCGTACCTGCCTCGACGAACTCAATCAGCGTGGAAATTACGACCGTCACGGGGGTATTCCAGTAATGTTCCGTCTGACTACCCTCCGCGCCGCGGCGGCAATTGCCGCCCTCGGTGCCATGGCCCTCGCCGGCTGCGGCGGCGGTTCCCAAAGCATGTTGCCGGGAGCCGCGAACGCGGCAACCGCTCCAGCAGCGAACGTGCCGAGCTTGGTTACCCAAAACGGGAAGACCGTGCAAGCGGCCACGCTTTCGGTCACGCTTCCGAACCAGGCCGGTGCCCAAACGCAATCGACGAAGCGCGCGGTACTTTCCAATTCGACGAAGCCGGCGTATATCGATACGACTACGCCGAACTCGTCGCTCGTCGTCTCGGTCACGCCGCAAAATGCCGCTGAAGCGGCGCAGTACGGTAACCTGACCGTTTGCTACAACCTCTACGTAAACGGCACGCTTGTGCCGAGCAATCCGCCGAATTATACGGTGACGGCGGTCGGCAACACCGTCTCACAGGTGAACGTCGCGATTCCGGCTCCGCCCGGCACCGACGGCTTCCAAATCACGCAGTACAGCGGCCTATGCGGCAGCACGGCCTACACGATCCCGACGCCGCCGCCCGGCAATGCCGGCACGAGCAACGTCCTTGCCCAAACGCCGATTACATACGCCGACATCGAGCCTGGCCTTGCGAACAACCTCAACAACCAAATCGCGGTTTGCGCCGGTATCGGCAGCGCGACGACGGCGTGTCCGGTTGGAATCGCCGGTGCAGCTGTGCCGCCGGCCGGTACGTTCGCGGCCGCGGTTACCGTGGCGAGCGTCGCGTTCGGCACGGTGCCTGTACCGAATCCAGTTAAAGAACAGGGCAAGTTTATTAGTCTAAACGGACAAATCGCCGTACCGATTCCGCTTGAAGCGAAAGACGCGGCGGGCGCAGTGATTCCAGGCTTGACGACCGTCGCCGCTCCGCTCGGCGGAGCCGGTCCGTTCCCGAGCGGCGTTACCGTCACGTCGAACGACACCACTACGCATACCCATCTATTCCTCGTTGATGCAACGACTGGGCAGATCGCACAAGCCGCCGCGTCCAACGCTGCTGGTATTACGATTCACGAGTTCAACGTCTTGACGGGGAACACGACGACCGGTCTGACCAATGTTTGCGGCACCGGAGCTCAGTCTTGTAATGATAACCTCACGGGTCTCGGTACGTTGGGCGATCCGTGGGTGATCGTGATGACCTCCGACGGCACGTCGACGTCGACGACGCCGGCCAGCGTCGTCGTTACCGCGACGGCGGCGGTTGCGAATGCCGCATTGTCGACGCCGATCACCACGACCATTACGCCGCAGGCAGCCGTGTATTCAGCCGGCGGCACCGGTTACGCCGACCTTGCCGTTCCGACGGCTCCGTCTGGTTTGATCGCGGTCGGCGCGTCGAACTACTTCACCGACGGTAACTCGGTGAAAATCGATGGTGTCGCTCCCGGCGTTGCGACCACTGCTACGGCGCTCGGCGGACTAACGTCGGCAACGTGGCCGAATGCAACGTCGTTCATCTACGCGGTCGACAGTGCGCAAGCCGGGGCCGCAACGACTACGGAACAAGGCTCCGGGTTGTTTGCATACAACGCGGCGCTGACCACTGAAGTCCCAGTGTCTGCGCAAGCGGGCGCCAACAACTACGTCACGTTCCAGAATCCCGTCGGCGTCGTACAGGGGCTAGGTGCCGGTGCTGGCGCGGGACATCCGTACCTCTACGTGATCAACCAGGCCGGCGGCATTTACCGCGTCGACATCAGCGGCGCGAGCGAGATAGCACCTGTCGGTGGTTTCCAAGAGGCGACGAGCGTGCTTCCGCTGCTCTCGCAAAGCGGCACACCGCTGAGTCCGGGAACCGTCAAGGTACTCGGTACTGCGACACTGACCGGTGGACAGTTCCTGATCGGTGATCCCGGCAACAATCGCATCGCAATGGTGGATGCGACCGCCGGTAATACCGCAAACATCACGACTTGGGCGACGTGCCCCGGTTGCACCGGTCTCTTCATCTCAGGCACGTCGGCGTACGCAACGTCGACATCGGGTCAGATCTACTACATCTCGGCTCAGGGCGCAACTGCGGTCTCACTCGGATTCACGCTGGGTACAGCAGTCGACGGCCCGCTCGGACCAATCGCATCGTTCACGCCGGCAGCGACGCCGACGTTGACGCCTGTCAACTACCTGCTGCAGTTCCAGTCGAAGAGCTTCTTCGACACTGTTGGACCGACGACAACCGGTCTCGCGGCGCCGTATACTCTAGCACCGTTCGGTGGTTCGAAGGTATTCGCGGCGCCCCCGGCAGCCGGTGTTGGGCTCATCGCTGACACCAGTGCCGGTGGAGCAACCGGTGCCGGTGTGATCAAAGCCACCGGCGGCATCATCGTGGTGCCGAATACGGCAGCTGCGAGTGCGGTCGTTACGCCGGACAGTATCCTGTTTGTCGATTCGGCTGGCGTCGGAGGTAAGCTCCGAACGATAGCGCGGTAACACGCACGCCGGAAACGCCGGCGGATCACTCGAGAGGGCGGCTTGCGAGCCGCCCTTTCTTTTTTGTTCGTGCTGCGCAGATGGACGGCGTGAACATCTCGCCTTCACTTGCCGCGGTTGCCGGCGCTGCGGTAGTCGCCGTCATCGTTGCGTTCGTGCTGCGGCCGGCGCAACTCGCGCCGCATCCCGCACCGGAGCTCACCGCGGCGCCTGAACGCGTTCACGCACCGGTCGCCGAACGCGCTCAAACCCTCGTCTACGTTGCGGGCGCGGTCGTGCATCCGGGCGTGTATGCCCTTTCCGGTGACGCGCGTGCGCGTGATGCGCTCGCAAAAGCCGGCGGGGCGACGCATGATGCGGATCTCGTGGCCGTGAATCTCGCCGCGCACGTCGCCGACGGCGATGAGATCGCCGTGCCGCGCTACGGAGAAGAAGCATCCGCGCCTGCCGCCCGCGCGGTGGCCCACCGCACGTCGCCGTCGGCGGCGCGGCGCACGCGGCGTCGTCCCCGCCGTACGCCGAGCACCGCAGAACGAGCCGTCGCCGATGCGCCGGCGGTGGACCTCAACTCCGCCGATGCGGCGACGCTCGCCGAACTGCCGGGCATCGGACCCACGCTGGCGGAGCGGATCGTTGAATTTCGCAGCCTCAATGGCCCGTTTGCTTCGGTCGACGGCCTCGCAGATGTTGCGGGCATCACACCGCAGCGGCTCGATACCCTGATGCCGTTGTTGACGGCCGGACGGTAGATTTGTAACGGTATGTAACGGTAAGCAGAGAAGAAAAGGCGCCCGCCTGCTTGCTGACGTAACGCGTTGGTCCTGGGGGAGCATGGAAGAGACTCGGACCTTGGAAGCGCCCGATCAGCGCGACCGCCACGTCATTCGCCGCACTGCTGAACTCCTCGCGTCAGACGTCCCCTTACGCGATGTCTTTTCTCAATTCTGCCGCCTGCTCTCATCGGTCATCGATGCGTCGCGCGTGTTCATCGCGCTGCACGAGAAATCGTCGCTGCGCATCGTCTACATGGTGGCCGACGGCAAGGTCGGCATACCCAAAGACGCGATCATCCACAGCGGTTCGCAGAGCGCTCTCGTCGCCGCGGGCGGCCAGTCGATCATCAAGCGCGTCGCTTCCGACTGGGACACCCCGCGCACGACGAAGGCGTCGCCGGGGGTGCCCGACGGCAGCGATGCCGTTTCGGCGGTGTACGTCCCGCTGAAGTTCGGCCCCGACATCATCGGCGTGCTCTCCGTGCAGAGTCCCGCAGCCAACGCTTACGACATGGCCGACGTCGAGTTACTCGAGACGTGCGCGCTTTATCTCGCCGTTCGCGTTCACGATGCGCGCCAAGAGAGCGTCAACCGCGCGCTGCAAGGGCTCGTATCGAGCGATGGCCTGACCGGTGTGGCCAATCGCCGCACCTTCGACGAGCGGATCGTCAGCGAATGGAAGCGCTGCGTCCAGGCCAAGACCGAGCTTGCGATCGTGTTCGTCGACGTCGATTACTTCAAAGCATTCAACGACAGCTACGGGCACGTTGCGGGCGATGCATGCTTGCAGCAAGTCGCGCAGGCGCTTGGCGCGTGCGTGAAGCGCACGAACGACGTGCTCGCACGCTACGGCGGCGAAGAGTTTGCCGCCATTCTGCCGTCGACCAACCTGCAAGACGCGATCATCGTGGCCGAGCGCATGCGCGCCGCGGTCGAAGCGATGCACATCGACCACGACGGATCGACGCTGGGCCGCGTGTCGATCAGCGTGGGCGTTGCTTCGGTGCCCGCCGTGGCGCACGTCGATCCGATGCACGTGGTGAAGCTCGCCGACGAAGCGGCGTACCTGGCGAAAGAGGGCGGCCGCAATCGCGTCGTTGCGCCGCCCGATTATGAATCGAAGGCGCTGCCGGCGCTGCGCCGTCAGGCCGCGCGCCACAATCTTCCGCTGCAACTCACGCGTTTTCTCGGACGCGAACGGGAACTCGCGGAAGTGCGGCGGCTGCTGGGCGAGATTCGTCTCGTCACCCTCTCGGGTTCGGGCGGCATCGGCAAGACGCGCCTCGCGCTCGAAGCGGCGCACGGACGCGTCGGCACGTTCGGTGACGGCGTGTGGGTGGTCGACCTCGCGCGAATCGAAGACCCGGCGCTCGTGCCGGCCGCGCTCGCCGCGGCGATGGAACTCGACGCGACCGAACAAACGCCGTCGATGGATCTCGTGGTCACGGCGTTGCGCTCCAAGCACGCGCTGCTGATCTTCGATAACTGCGAACATCTCAGCGACGCCTGCGGGCGCCTCGTGGAAGCGTTGCTGCTCGAAGCGCCCGGGATTCACGTGCTCGCGACCAGCCGCGAGCCGTTGGGAATCATCGGCGAACGTATTTATCGCGTCTCGTCGCTCGCGCTGCCGCCCGACGAGAAGCCGATCACGGCTGAAGAAGCACTGGCCTACGACGGCGTGCGGTTCTTCGTCACCCGCGCCGAAGAAGCGGCGGGGTTCGTCCTCGAAGACCGCGACGCCGACACGGTCGTGCACATCGCCCGGCGGCTCGACGGCATTCCGCTGGCGATCGAACTCGCCACCGCGCGGCTACGTGCTATGACGGTGCAGCAACTCGCCGAACGCCTCGATGCAAGTTTTCGCGTGCTCTCGGGCGGTAGCCGCACGGCCCTTCCGCGCCAACAAACACTGCGCGCGCTGATCGACTGGAGCTATCAGCTCCTCGACGGACCGGAGCGGGCGTTGTTCGCACGGCTCTCCGTGTTCGCCGGAACTTGGACGCTCGATGCGGCCACCGCGGTGTGTGCGGGCGAGGAGCTGCCCCCGTCGTCGATCGACGAGCACGTCTCGCAACTCGTCGACAAGTCGCTCGTGCTCATGGAGACGCACGGTGCGCACAACCGCTACCGCTTCCTTCAGTCGACGCGCGAGTACGCACGCGAACGGCTCTCGCTCAACGGCGACGCGACCGAAATTCATCGCCGCTGCGTCGAGTACTTTCGCGAACTTGCCGAGCGCATCGGTTCCGCGCCCGAAACGAAGCCGACCCGGTCGTGGCTGCCGCCCGCGTTGCCCGAGTGGGACAACTTCCGGATGGTGCTCACATGGTCGTTGCTCGACGGCGGCGATCAGGTGGCGGGTGCGGCAATCGTCGCCGGCCTCGTGCCGTACTGGGAAGCGGTCAGCAAAGCATCCGATGCGTTGTACTGGCTCGGGATCGCGCTCAATGCCACGGGACTGCCCGATGAGTTGAGCGCCAAGCTCGCGATCGGCACCGCGTTCTTCCTGCGTCTGACCGGCGACAATCCGGTGCGCGTCACGGCACTCAGCCGCAAGGCGCTGAACATCGCGCTCGCCTTGGGCGACAAACGCCTGCGCGCGAGCGCGCTCGTCAGTTTGGGCGGCGCGTCGTTGATGGAAGTACGAGCCGAAGCGGCGTCGCCGCTGTTCATCGAAGCGTTGACGATCGCGCACGCTTGCGAGGATCGTCTGTGCGAGTCGGACGCGCTGAACAACCTCGCGATCTGCGCCGACTACGCGGGCGAACCCATCCGCGCGCATGCGCAGTACGAGGCCTCGCTCGCGATCGCGCGGGGACTCGGCCACGATCGCAAGACCGCTCGTGCGCTGCACAACCTCGCCGCACTGGCCCAAGACGCAAACGACCTCGATACGGCGGCGAGGTACGAGCGCGAAGCGATCGCGATCCTCGAACGCTACGGCACGCCGCGGCAATTCCTGATCGACCTCGCCGACCTCGAACTGATTCGCGGCAATCTCGAACTGGCCGACCGCATTTGCCGCGACATTATCTCGGGGCTGGTGCTCGAAAACGCGATGTGGCTCGTGCGTGAGTGTCTCTTCGTCTTCGCGCAAGTCCACGCACGTGCCGGTCACGACGCGCGCGCGGCGTGTCTGCTCGGCTTCATGGAAACGCTCGATTCGCGTCTCGCGCCGCGCCAACCGGCGATCGGCGAGCTCTACGCGAAGTTTGTCGCCGACGTCATGGGCCGGCTCTCACCGCAGGAGTACATGCGCGCCTACAGCCACGGCATCGCGCTTTCGCTCGATGCCGCCGTGAACGAGGCGCGCCTCCCGATTTAGGCCGCGACTACCAGCCGCCGCCGCCGTCACCACCGCCGCCGCCGAAGTCGCCTCCGCCGCCGCCGGTGTCACCCCAGCCGCCACCGCCGCCGGAATCGCCGCCCCAACCGCCGGAGCTCGCGTTGCCCATATCGGCTTGACCCGCATCGTTCTGGAAGCCGCTCGAATCGCCGCCGCCGTACTGGCCGCCGTCACCGCCGAAGCCGGCTTGCTGTCCGCCGTTGTTCATGAACTCCGTGCGATTGCCGCCGAAGAGTTCGTTGCCGAGAAACGCGCCGCCGAGGCCGCCGAGCATTCCGCTCCAGAAGCCGCCGCCGCCGAAACCACCGCCGCCGCCGTAGCCGGGACCGTAGCCCGGGCCATAACCGCCGCCCATCGGACCCATCGGGCCCGTGCCGCCGCCACCGTAACCGGGCGGGTACATGCGCGGACCGGCGATCGCGCGGAAGATGCCGCGCACGATGAAGAAGATCACCGCGAACGCGATCAGCCACATAATCCAACTCATGTTAAAGCCTCCTCCGGTTTGCGCCCGGTACGCCATGGCCGGCGTGCTGTTATACGTGTTGACCGACGTGCGCAGGCTTCCGAGATGACTGCGGTATTGCGCTAACGTCAGGTCGACGCCGTTGGTCACGCCGCCGTTGAAATCGCCGGAGTTGAACGCGCTCGCGATCGCCTGCCGGATGGCCGATGTCGTACCGGCCGGAAAGTACTGCGCGGCCGCACGGTCGGGCACGACCGCGATCGTCTTCGGAGACTTCGCGATGTAGATCAACACGCCGTTGACCTGTTGCTGCGCGAACGTGCGCTCTTCGGCGCTGCCCGAGGAGCCTTCGAACGAAGGATCGATCACGACGACGACTTCTTTGTGCGTTTGCGCGTTGAAATCGGCGACCTTCGCGTTGATCGCGCTGACCGCGGCCGGCGAGAGCAGCTGTGCGTTGTCGATCACGTACGAATCGCGCGCCTGCGCCGGGCCGAGGCCCGCCACGATGGCGACGACGAGAGCGGCCGTTGCCGCGAGCAGTTTCATCAAAAGGTCCTCCGCTCTAAGTACTCCCGCCGGGCGCGGAAGTTTCCGTCTCTACTGGGCGCTGAAGTTGACGAGCGCTACGCCGACACTGGTGAGGATAAAGACCGTCAGCACGATCCAGACGAACGCCCGGAGCAGGTTGCGGCGCAGGCGCACGTTTTTTTGCTGGCGTTGCTGCGAGTTCATGATTCGGCGGCGCGGACTTCGCTCACGCGGCCCCAGAGCCGCTCGAGGTTGTAGAACGTGCGCTGTTCGGGCGTGAAGACGTGGGCCACGACCGGGCCGAGGTCGATCAGGATCCAGCCGCCGTCGTGATACCCCTCGGTGCGCGCAACGTTGAAACCGTTCTCGCGCGCGGCTTCGGTGATCGCGTCCGCGATCGATCGCGTCTGAATTTTCGAGCGCCCGGTGACGACCACGAACGCGTCGGCGACGATGGTCCGGCCCTCGAGATCGAGGACGGCGATGTCTTCGCCCTTCTTGTCTTCGGCAGCGGCAAGGACGATATCGACGAGTTCAGGCAGAGCGTTTCTCCCGGAGTGGAATGGGGGCGTACAGTTCGAGGGCGGCCAGCGTTTGCGGCGCGGGCGTCAGGTTGCGTTCCCGGTGATAGTTGAGCGATTCGGTGAGGTGGGCGGCCATGGCTGCGGCCAGGTCGTCGAACGCCAGGGCCAGCATGTCGGCGCGCCCGACGTAGTCGCGACCGGGCTCGAGCCCGTCGGCAAGATAGAGAATCTCATCGAGCGGGCTCATCGTTGCAGCCGCGAGGGTGTGCTTGCGGATGGCGGAGAGAATGGCCTCGTCGTGGACTCCAAACCAGTCGCGGGCGAGCTCGGCGCCGAGCGGCGCATGGAGCACGATCGGGTTGGCGCGTTCGAACTCGCCGATCGGTAGCCCACGCTGCTCGGATTCGCGCAATAGACGCTCGCCGGGGTAGAGGCGGGCGAGATCGTGGAACATGCCTGCCGTTCGCGCCCGCGCCGGATCGGCACCGTGCGTGCGCGCCAGCGCTTCGGCCGTGCGCGCCACCCGCAAGATATGCGCGTAGCGATGCTGCTGGCCGATGTGCTCGCGGACGCGCCGTGCGTCGCGCACGAAAGCGATGCCGGGTGCGTTCAATGGCGCACTTGCACGAAACTCGCGCCGGAGACGGGTCGGTTGTCGAGCGTGGCCTGACGGAACTTCGCGTCGCTGAGGCGCAGTTGCGTCGACGTATCGAACGCAGCGTCGCCGCTCGGCACGACGATGGTGACGTTTCGCACGATACCCGTTGCGTCGACGTCGACGCGGAAGATCGTCGTCTGCGATCCGGTACCATCGGCTTTGAGCCAGGCGTTGCGCACAATCGGCGCCACGTAATCGATCGGCGCAACGTTGAGTTCGGACGCGATGATGCCGGACTGCACCAACGACATGCGTTCGCCGACGAAGGCCGCGCGCAGAACGTGATCGTCCGGCGAACTGGCGAGAACGACGTCGTCGTGAGCCGTGCTTCGAAACGCGGCGCCATTCTCAGTGGTCACGTCGGCGTCGACGGCGAGCGCGCTCTCGGCATCGGCAAGCGTCATGTGCCCGAGCGCGACATCTCGTGCTCCGCTTTCGAACGGCAACGTCAGGTTCCAATCCGCGGACAACCCCGGTTGCGTGGCGGGCATCGTGACGAATTCCAGGATCCGCGCTCGCATCTGATCGGCATCGAACCAAATCGTCATACCCTGTCCGCCGTCGGCGTAGATCAACCAATTCGCGGTGGCGAGGGACATCACCGAGCGCGGCGCCCCGCAGCGTTCCACGATCGCGGCAATCGGCTTGCCGAGATCCGCCGCCGTGACGCAGCTCATCGCAATGCGGCCTTCAATGCCGCAAGGCGGTTGGCGTAGAGCGTGCCGCGCAGATTTCCGGCCCACATCACGAGCGCGCTCTCGTTGTTATCGCTGTAGTAGCCCCGGCGCGTCGACACGACGGTGAAGCCGTACTTGCGGTAGAGTTTCTGCGCAACGTCGTTGCTCTCGCGCACTTCGAGCGTGATCCACGATGCGGAGCGCTCGATCGCTTCGTCGAGCAAGTGCACGAGCAGTTCTTCGCCCAGGCGCTGCCCGCGCACGTCGGGATGGACGGCGATCGTGGTCACGTGCGAATCTTCGAGAATCACCCAGATGCCGCCGTACGCCACGATGCGCCCGTCGAGCCGGCCGACGAAATAATAGGCGAGTTTGTTGTCGCGCAACTCGTTCACGAACGCGTTTGCCGGCCACGTCGACTGAAACGACAGCGCTTCGATGGCCAGCACTGCGGGGATGTCGTCGAGCACCATCGGCGAGATCTCGAGCTTGCGCGGCGATTCCGCCGTGGGCCGCAGATCGGCTTTCACGATCGCATGACCGCGGGAAGTTCGCCGTAGTCGGGGGCGACGGCGTGGACGGATGAGCTGGGGTCGGCGATGAGGGCCAAGCGCGCGACGGCCAGGGCGGGGCTTTCAGCACGTCGGGGGAGCGTTCGCACGACGATGCCGCGTTCGGCAATCGCAAAAGACACGTCCTCTGTATTCCCCGCGAGCGCGAGTTCGCCGCTTCCGAAATCGTCGAGCAGCGTGGCCAGCACGTTGGCCACCGGCCCCGCGGCCGCGCGCAGGTCGCTGCCCCGGCGCAAGCGGGCCGAAATAACGCCGGGCCGGCCGTAAACGATCGTCAGGACGGGGTCCGGCGCGTCCTCGGGCGTGAGCACGTCGTAGGACGAGATCCCGGTGAGCGGCAGGCCCGCGGCCAGCGCGAGCGCCTTGGCGTACGAGACGGCGATCCGCACGCCGGTGAAGGATCCCGGGCCGATCCCGACCGCGACGCGATCCAGGTCGGCCACCGCCAGGCCACGTGCCGCCAACACCCCGGCGATCCGGCCGAGGCCCGCCTCCAAGGCATCGGGGCGGTCCGATGCGGCCTCGCTGAACCCTTCGCCGTCGAGCACCGCGGCGGAAAAACCGCCCAGCGCGCCGTCGATCCCCAAAACCCGCACTAGCGGTCGATCACGAGGCGCCGCGGGGCGTCGCCCGCGCCGTCGATCCGGATGCGAATGGCGCCCGGCGGAAGCAGGTCCGGGAGCCGTTCGGGCCACTCGACGACGGTGATCCGGTCGGGCCCGAAGGCCTCCTCGAGACCCAGTTCCACGGCGTCGGCCGGATCGTCGAGGCGGAAGAGGTCGAGGTGCTCGATCGGGGGCGTCCCATCGTAGCGTTGACGGAAGACAAAGGTCGGACTCGAGACGGGTACATCGCTGCCATGCAGCGCGCAAACCAGGGCTCGGACAAAGGTCGTCTTGCCCGCGCCGAGCTCGCCGGACAAGCCCAGCGCGTCGCCCGCGCGCAGGGTTGCGGCGAGCCTGACGGCGGCGGCGCCAAGCGCATTTTGGTCGAGAAAATCGAGGACGTCCGAGGCCACGCTTTGCCATTCGACGAAAGAATCAAGGTGCTTGTGCGCGCTTCAGACGTCATCGTTGGCGTCATCGCGGGCGCCGTCTGCGCCGTCCTTTCGGCAGCATTTGAAGGCGGCATCCTGGCCTTCCGGTTCTTCTCGATCGACCATCTTGGCGGCCACTTCGGCGGCGAATTTGCGGTCTTCGCATTGGCCGGGGCGGCGATCGGCGGACTCGTCGCGCTGGGTGCCGGAACGCTCTTCCGCCGCGAACGCGTGACGCCGTGACCGATCATCAAAATGCCCTTCAGCAGCATCTCGACGCTGCGCTGGCGGCGATCGGCCAGGCGGCCGACGCGACGCGCGCCGTCATCGACGGCGACATCCAGGCGCTGCACGAACTCGGCACGCCAGCCGGCCGTCCGCCGCTGATCGCCGACGTGCCGTTCGACGAGCCGCCGCCGTACATTCCGCCGCCGGTCGCACCGTCCGTGCACGCCCTGATTCCGGATACGCCGCTGATCGAATCGCCGGGAATGGCGGCGGCCTTCGTGGATGACGACGCGCCGCTCTGGCAGAGCTAAATTCTTTTTTTTGTTTCCCCCTAATCGAGAGAGCATCTCCTGAGTAACACGAACGAACCCCGTCGTAACACTACCATTGCCGTCGAAGACGAGATGCGTACGAGCTACCTCGCCTATGCGATGTCGGTCATCGCATCGCGAGCGCTGCCCGACGTACGCGACGGATTGAAGCCCGTGCAGCGCCGCATTCTGTATGCGATGCGCGAGATGGGCATGACGCCCGACAAGCAGCACCGCAAGAGCGCCGGTGTCATCGGTGAAGTTCTCAAGTGCTATCATCCGCACGGCGATTCGTCGGTGTACGACGCGTTGGTCCGTATGGCGCAAGACTTTTCGCTGCGCTATCCGTTGATCGACGGTCACGGGAACTTCGGTTCGATCGATCCTAATCCGCCGGCTGCGTATCGGTACACCGAAGCGCGTCTCGGACGTCCTTCGATGGATCTGTTGGCCGACATCGACAAAGATACGGTCGACTTTGTCCCCAACTTCGACGGTCAAACCGAAGAGCCGGTAGTGCTCCCGGGCCGCTTGCCGCAGTTGCTGGTCAACGGTTCGAGCGGCATCGCGGTCGGCATGGCCACCAACATTCCGCCGCATAATCTCAGCGAGATTTGCGATGCGGTCATCAAGCTCGTCGACGAGCCGGATGCCGACGACGACGCGATTATCGATATCGTCAAAGGCCCCGACTTCCCGACCGGCGGCGTGCTGCTCGGACGCGAAGCGATTCGTCAAGCGTACAAGACCGGACGCGGCTCGGTTGCCGTGCGCGGCCGTGCCGAGATCGTGGAAGAGAAGGGCAAGTTCCGTATCGAGATCACGGAGCTGCCCTATCAGATCACGATCGAGCGCGTGATGCAATCGATCAAAGAAGCCTATCAAGAGAAACGCATCACCGGCATCTCCGATCTCAACGATCTCTCGAACCGTCACGGCATGAAGATCGTCGTCGACCTGCAGCGTACTGCCGTTCCGAACGTCGTCCTGAACCAGCTCTACAAACAGACGCCGCTGCAATCGTCGTTCGCGTTCAACATGCTGGCCCTCGTTCCGGTACTCAACCGCGACGGCTCGCTCTCGACCGACGGCAATCCGCTCGAACCGCAAGTGCTCTCGCTGCGCGAGATGCTCAACCATTTCATCGCGCATCGCAAGGTCGTCGTCACCCGGCGCACCCGCTACGATCTGCGTAAGGCCGAAGAGCGGGCACATTTGCTCGAAGGCTTCCGCATTGCGCTCGACAACATCGATGAAGTCATCAAGATCGTGCGCGACAGCGATACGGTCGAGACGGCGCGCAACAGCCTGAGCGCCCGCTTCGGGCTCTCGGAGATCCAAGCTGCGGCCATCGTCGACATGCGTCTGCGTACGCTGGTCGGTCTCGAGCGCCAGAAGATCGAAGACGAGTACGCCGCGCTGCTCAAGACGATTGCCGAGCTGCAAGACATCCTCGCCAGCGAACGGCGCCTGCTCGGCGTCGTGCGCACCGAGACGGAAGACCTCAAGAAGCGCCTCGGCGATCCGCGGAAGACCCCGGTCGAAGCGCTCGAGGGCGAGCTCTCGATCGAAGACATCATCGAGGATACCGAAGTCGTCGTCACCGTCACCGTCGGCGGCTACATCAAGCGCGTCTCGGCCGACACGTTCCGCGCCCAGAACCGCGGCGGACGCGGCGTGCTCGGGATCTCCAACCTCAAAAAAGAAGACGTCGTCCAGAACTTCTTCGTGGCGACGACGCACCAGTACGTGCTGTTCTTCACCAACAAGGGCCGCGCGTTCCGGTTGCGGGCCTACGAGATCCCGGATTCTACGCGTCAGGCGCGCGGGACCGCGCTCGTCAACCTGCTCACGCTGCCGCCGGGTGAGAACGTCACCGCAAACTTCCCGGTGCGCAATTTCGAGACCGACGAATATCTCGTCATGGTCACGAAGAAGGGCGTCATCAAGAAGACCAAGCTGGAAGAGTTCGCCAACGTCCGCCGCAACGGCCTGATCGCGATCGGACTCGACGACGACGACGAACTGCTCGGCGTGGCGCTCTCGACCGGCGATCGCGACATCTTGCTCGCGACGCACGACGGCATGGCCGTGCACTTCAACGAGAAGGGCGTTCGTCCGATGGGCCGTCCTGCGCGCGGCGTGCGCGCGATGTCGCTCGCGCCGGGCGATACGGTCGTCGCGATGGACATCGTCGACGACGAGCGCCGCGAAGTGCTCATCGTCACCTCGCAAGCGTTCGGCAAACGTACCGACATCGATCAGTACCGCCACACCTCACGCGGCGGTAAGGGCGTCAAGGCGTTCGCCAAGGAGAAAGAGATCGGGTACGTCGTCGATCAGATCTTGGTCACCGACCAAGACGAACTGTTGATGATGACGTCGGCCAATCAGGTCATCCGTATCCCGGTCAGCCAGATCCGCCGCGCCGGCCGCTCCACCAAGGGCGTTCGTCTGCAGCGTTTGGCCGACGGTGACGAAGTGATCGCGATTGCGAACCTCGGTCAGCAGTCCAAACGCGTCAGCGACATCACGGGCGAGACGGTCGAGCCGACGTAATCCAGCGCCCCAAGGCCTTCGTGAGGGCCTTGGGGTCGACGGGTTTGGTGAGGTGGTCGTTCATACCGGCCTCGAGACACAGCTGACGTTCCGTTTCCATTGCGTGCGCGGTCATCGCGATGATCGGGAGCTGCGCCGCGTCGACGTGATTGCGGATCAAGCGCGTCGCTTCTAAGCCGTCCATCTCCGGCATCTGTACGTCCATGAGCACCGCGTCAAAGCGCGTGTAGTCCCTGAGCACGGCATCGACCGCTTCGCGTCCGTTGCCGGCGAACTCGACCGCGACACCCAGCCGCGTGAGGAGATGCTCGACGATCTGCTGATTGATCGCGTTATCCTCGGCGACGAGGACGCGACTGCCCGACAACTGGGTCGTTCGGGGCTCGGTCGGCGCGGCTTCGCGCGAGCCCACGCTGGCGGTGAAGAGCGACTGGATCGTTTCGAGCAAGAGTGACGGGTCGACCGGCTTGACCAGGAAGCTCTCGATCCCGGCGCGCTTCGCCGCGTCGAAGAGGTCGCTGCGGCCGAACGCGCTGACCATGATGACGATGGGCGGCTTCTCGGCACCGGCGCCGGCGCGGATCGCCTGAGCGACCTCGACGCCGTTTTGGCCCGGCATCTTCCAATCCATCAGCACGAGGTCGAACGGCGTTTTGGCGGCTCTCGCTTCGTTGATGGCCACGAGCGCGGCGGTGCCCGAACGGGCTTCCGTCACGTTCAGCGACCACGTCCGCAACATCGCCGCGAGCGCGTCGCGCGCGATCGGGTCGTCGTCGACGACCAACACGCGCCGGTCGCGCAGCGATTCGACCGGCCGCGGTACGGCGCGGCGGTCGGGCCGGTGCAGGACGGCGGTAAAGGTGAAGGTGCTGCCGCTCCCGCGCGTGCTCTCGACCGTGATCGTGCCGCCCATCTTGTGGGTGAGCGCCTTGCTGATCGCGAGACCCAGGCCGGTTCCGCCGAAACGGCGCGTGATCGATGTGTCGGCTTGGGAGAACGACTCGAAGAGGTGCGACTGCTCCGCGTGCGTCATGCCGATGCCGGTGTCGCGGACCGACGTGATCAGTTCGACGTCGCGCTGACCTTGGCGCTTCACCCCGATGGTCACCACGACTTCGCCGTGCTCGGTGAACTTGATCGCGTTGGTCGTGAGGTTCAACAGAATTTGGCCGAAGCGCACGGGGTCGCCGATCAACGCGGTCGGGACGGCCGGATCGACATGGATCTCGAATCTCAGATCCTTGTCGGCGGCCCGCATTGCGGAGACGCTGCCGATGTTGTCGAGAACCGAGCCGAGATCGAACGTGACTTCTTCCAGCTCGAGCTTGCCCGCTTCGATCTTCGAGAAGTCGAGGATGTCGTTGATGATGTTCAGCAGCGACTTCGCCGAGTACTCGATCTTGGTGAGGTAGTCGCGCTGTTTGGCGGTCAGGTCGGTCATCAGCGCAAGGTTGGTGAGTCCGATGACGCCGTTCATCGGCGTGCGGATCTCGTGGCTCATGTTGGCCAAGAACTCGCTCTTGGCTTGGTTGGCGCTCTGCGCTTCCATTGTCGCCGCGATCGCCTCTTCTTTGGCGGCGGCCTCGAGTTCGCGATGCTTGTGGAGCTCGCTGCGGGCGCCGAGCTGTTGCAGCCAGCCAAACAGCACGATGAGGGTGATGACCGTGGCCGCGCTCGCGCGCATGATGGCGGTAAAGCGAAGATTCTGTGTGTGTGCGAGGATATCGGATGTCGCCAAGCCGGTGCTGACGACGAGCGGGTAGCCCGGAACGGTGTGAAAACTGTAGAGCCGTGCAAGAGCGTCGATTGCGCTCACGTGGGAGTACGTACCACTCGTTGCCTGGTGCAGGTTGGTCCAGAGCGGAGACGTTGCAGGCAGCACCGGACGGAGCGGCGCCGATACGCCTTTACCGTCCACGCGAACGAGAACGTGACGATCGAGCGTGTCGACCAGCTCGACATAGCCTTTCGGGCCCAGATCGTTCTCGTCGATACCGAATTCGAAACTGGAGATATTGATCACGGCGCTGACCGCCCCGATGAGCCTACCGTCGCGTCCGCGCACGGTGCGCGCGAAGGGAATCTCGACATGCCCGGTCATGCTACCGGCGATCGGCGAACCGATCGAAAGGGCGTTCGTCTTGAGGGCTGCCCGGAAGTATGCGCGGTCACCGAGCGAAATCCGGCGCTGCCCGATCGTGCCGATCACGACTCCGTTCCCGTGCTCATCGACGATCGCCAAATTGCCGAGGACACCGGCATAGAGGCTGGTCCGAGCGACCATCGACTGGGTGCGGACGGCGCCGTTCTCGAGGTCGTACTGCGCGACGAAACGCAATACGCTGTCGACGAGTTTGACCGTCGATCCCACGTCGTTCGCGTACGACGACGAGATTTGCGTCACGTTCGAGAGCGCTTCGGCCCGCGAGCGGTCGTTCAGCGCTAAGATTTCGTTGCGAGCGAGGACCCAGACCGCTAAGATCAAGACGGCGGCGGCGAGAATGGGCCCCCACTGGTCGGCAGTCGAGAGCGGTCTACGCAACTAGCGAGCCTCCACCCGGAGCGCGTTCTCGGTGCGGAGGGAGACCCCCCGTCGAAACCGCACCCTTCCGGGGAGGGTCTAAGGGGCTACTATGAGCGCAATTCCCGAGGTTTCCCAGAGCACTTTCCAAGCCGACGTGCTGGCATCCGAGCAGCCGGTTCTCGTCGACTTTTGGGCACCGTGGTGCGGGCCGTGCAAAATGCTGGCGCCCGTGATCGAGGAAGTCGCCGGGTCGCTTGCCGGCAAGGCAAGTTTCGTGAAGCTCAACACCGATGAAAACCCGAACATCGCCGCGCAATACGGCATCTCGGGCATCCCGACGCTGATCCTCTTCAAGGGCGGCGAAGTCGTCGATCGGATCGTCGGCTTCGTTCCGAAGTCCGCGATCACGTCGATGATTTCCAAGCATCTCGTCACCGCCTAAGAGCGGCCGGCCGCCGGCCGTCCACCGCGTTCTCGACGAACCGCGCATTGCGCGGTTCGTTCCCGTTCTTGGCGCCGAGGCGGTCAAGGCGCACGTGGTCGCCGCGATCGACGAGCAGCGGGCAGCATTCCGCGCCGGCGACGGCGATGTCTCGGGCGAGGCGGTCGTCGACGCGGCCGCGCAACGCCTCACCCGTGCCGCCGCGCTCGGGCTAACCGGCGTTCTCAACGGCACCGGCGTGTTGCTGCACACGAATCTTGGCCGGGCGCCGTTGGCCGCCGAAGCGCTCGACGCGATTCGGGACGCCTCGGCCGGCTACTCGAATCTCGAGTTCGACTTGGAGAGCGGCGAGCGCGGTTCGCGCTACGACCGGCTGGGCAGCTTGCTGCGCGCTGCCACCGGTGCCGCTTCGTCGCTCGTCGTGAACAACTGCGCCGCGGCGATGCTGCTGATCCTCGACACGTTCGCGCGCGGCCGCGAAGCGATCGTGGCGCGCAACGCGCTGATTGAGATCGGGGGCGGCTTTCGGCTACCGGACGTGCTCGCGCGAAGCGGGGCGACGCTGGTGGAAGTGGGCGCTACGAACAAAGTCTATGCCGCGGACTTTGCGCGCGCGCTCTCGCCAAATACGGGCCTCATCCTGCGCGCCCATCCGTCGAACTACCGTATCAGCGGTTTCGTCGCCGACGTTGCGCCGGCTGAGCTAACCGCGCTGGGCCGAAGCGTGGGCGTGCCGGTGGTCGAAGATTTGGGCACCGGCGCGCTATTCGATCTGCGCGCCTACGGATTGCCGTACGAGCGGACGGTGCGGGATGCGGTCGGCGACGGCATGGACCTCGTGGCGTTTTCCGGCGATAAGCTGCTCGGCGGACCGCAAGCCGGCATCATCGCTGGTGCGCCCGCCGCAATCGCTCGTTTGCGCGCGAACCCGTTGTTGCGCGCCCTGCGGGTGGACAAGGCAACGCTCGCTGCGCTCGCGGCGACGCTGCGGTTGCATGCGGATGCCGCGACGCGCGAACGCATCCCGCTCTACCGGATGCTAGCCACGCCGCTGGAAACATTGCGCGAGCGCGGGCGCGCGCTGCAGCGGCAATTTCCCGCACTCGAAGTGATCGACACGGAAGCGTTTGCGGGCGGCGGCACCTTACCGCTGGCGCCGATCGCTTCGGCCGGCGTCGCGTTTGTGCCGGCCGGCGGCGCAACGGCCGCGCTGGCCCGCTTGCGCGCGGCGACGCCGCCACTGGTTGCGCGTATCGATGAGGCGCGCGTCGTGATCGACCTGCGTACGATCGAGCCGGCCGACGATGCGCGCGTGGCCGGCGCGCTCGCCGCGTTGTTCGCCGCGAACTGATGCGCGTCGTCGGCACCGCCGGCCACGTCGATCACGGAAAATCGGCACTGGTGCGCGCGCTCACCGGAACCGAACCCGATCGCTGGGAAGAGGAACGCCGGCGCGGGATGACGCTCGACCTGGGCTTTGCGCACTTGCGCTTCGACGACGGCGTTGAAGCGGGGGTCGTCGACGTTCCCGGACACGAGCGTTTCGTCCACAACATGCTCGCCGGCGCGACCGGGATGGACGTGCTGCTGCTGATCGTGGCGGCGAACGAAGGCCCGCGTCCGCAAACGATCGAGCATCTCGCGATTCTCTCGCTGCTCGCGGTGCCGTCCACGATCGTGGTGCTGACGAAAGCCGATCTCGTCGACGAAAACGAACTTGCCGCTGTGCGCGACGACGTGCGCTTGGCCGTGGCCGGAACGGTGGCGGAAGGCGCGCCCGTCGTCGCCGTCTCGGCCCTTGCCGGAACCGGGCTCGATGACTTGCGCGAGCGCATCCATGCCGCTCTCGTGGGCTTGCCGCCGCGTGCGCAACATGCGCCGGCATATCTGCCCGTTGACCGCGCGTTCACGATGACCGGGCACGGCACGGTCGTCACGGGAACGTTGATGCAAGGCTCGATTGCGGTCGACCAACTGCTGGCTGTACATCCCGGAAACATCGAGGCTCGCGTACGCGGTCTGCAAGTTTTCGGCGAGTCGCGGGAGCGCGTCGATGCGGGCGCACGTGTGGCCGTGAACCTCTCCGGGGTGCCGCTCGACGCAATCGCGCGCGGAAGCGCGCTGACCGCGCCTGAGATCCACGCGCAGTCAAGCTATGCGGTGCGCTTTCACCCGCTGCCGGAAGCGCGGGGGTTGTTACGCCGCCGCATGCCGGTGCGCGTGCATCTCGGTGCGGGCGAATCGTTCGGCACGCTCGTGTTCGCCGCACTACCGGCGGACGCGCAAGCCGTCGATGCGACATTACATTTGCGGGACGCGGCTGCCGCCGTGCCGGGGCAACGCTTCGTCGTGCGGCGCATGTCGCCGAAAACCGTGCTGGGCGGCGGCACGATCGGAATTCCGGCTGCCGCCGACGCCGAGCCCGCGCTGAGCGCCGACGTCGTTGCGGTGCGCGCAGCGGTAACGGGCTTCGGTCTCGCGGCGAACGGTGCCGACGTCATCGCCGCGGCGGCAAACGTGACCATCGAACGTGCCGCCGAGATCCTGGCCGACGAAGCAGCGGCCGACCGCGTTTGGGAGCTGAAGCGACCGGCCGCGTACGTCGACGCGGCGACGGCCGAA
>Ga0182030_10006066_pt1 | contig 25552 bp, 18 predicted proteins | sample 812S3MmetaG_FD_121299 | JGI IMG/M metagenome (GOLD analysis project Ga0182030, IMG submission 121299) | Permafrost microbial communities from Stordalen Mire, Sweden - 812S3M metaG (Illumina Assembly) | ecosystem: Environmental > Terrestrial > Soil > Wetlands > Permafrost | place: Sweden...
ATAAGACCTCATCTATAGCTCAGAAAATGTCTTGGGCTGCAAGGCGAGAAACAACTTGGGTGGAAGACAAGGTATACTGTCTCCTAGGACTCTTTGATATTAACATGCCACTCTTGTATGGGGAAGGGAAAAAAGCATTTCTTCGACTACAGCTCGAAATCATAAAAGCATCAGATGATGAATCAATATTTGCCTGGATCGATACCTCGATAGGTCGCGATTTTGGTTACTCAAGCGAGCTTCTTGCCGGCGATCCCGTTTTTTTTTTTTCAACACTCAGGAGATATCATCCGACGCCAGTTTTTTAAGCGGCCCTCGTATGCGATGACTAATAAAGGGCTCAATATTCATGTTTTGATTCTGGGTCAGACACAACCGAAAGGTACTGGCATCGAATCTAACCCCGTCCGGGATCCGCAAGTCAGATTTTTCGCGACTCTGCTCAACTGTGTCAAAGAAAGCAGAAACCTCCCTCTGATCATTCAACTCCTCCAAGACACTGACGTGGACCACTGTAGACGACTAGAACCCAACGAACCCAAAGCCTACGAACCCAGCGAGGAAGCAATGAGAGGGAAACAGCAGTTAACCATCAATGACCATCTATCTAGTTTCCCCTTTGCCGTAGTTCATGTAGAGCAGGGCAACGTGTCTTGGAGTACCTCGCCTCCCATCTCAGTAACTCTGAGCACCCTGAACGCAAGCCAAAAAAGGTTCTTCATAGCTGATAGATACATTGGATCTCGTCCCTGCTTCGCAGATGGCATCGCCATTTCCTACTGGGAAACCGAGCCGGGGGATCCCAAAGTCAGTCTAGTACTCAAACCTGGAGGGGTTGCTGGCTGGCTTTTCTCCAGAGACTCCACTGCCTTCAAATTCGTCCTTATTCTCGAGAACTTTGGTCCTCGAATTGGGACCAGGATCCTTACATCCCCACAAACAGACACTCCCGACTACCTGGCCAGGTTTTTTGACAGACACATTCCTCATGATTCTCCAGACCGTCTTTCTGAGCGTTTGGACTCTGGTCAATCGGTATCCGTGATAATAAGGAGAGTTTTTGAAGATGGAAAGGCCAAGAACCTAGTGGATATCACCTTCCGGGACGACGGCGTCCTTGAGTGGCCGTCGCTAGAATCGCGAGATATTCCCGAGGAAAGTGGTACAAACTTTCCAATCAGAAATGCAGAAAGCCTTTAAACAACATGAGTGCAGTGCGGCTATGGTTGGTACTGGTGGTGGGTGGCTTCGAATACAAGTAATAACCACAGATTGCGCAGAAGTCTACAGCCAATTCGGCGATATATTTCTCCGCTTACTTAAAGCCACCAACCGTCAGCTATATAAGATTCTTCACAAATATTGGTCTCATAGCTTCCATCCCATAGTAGCAAATGATTACAAGCACACCAGCGCGATGGATAGCTCTAACAGAATAGCCACTTCCCGCCGCCATGACCTCGACAATCTGCGCACCTTCCTCACCTGCCTCGTAATCGCCCACCATACCTCCCTGGTCTACGGAGGCAGTGGCCTATGGCCTTTAAAATCCGCATGCTTCAGCTCGACTACGGGTCCTTTGCTCACTTTCCAAGCCATCAATCAAAGCATCGGCATGGGCTTGTTCTTCTGGATTTCAGGCCGCATGTCTGCTCAGATGCTTGAACGGTGGTCGAGGTCTGAATTTCTCCAGAAGAAGATATTACGTCTAGGTCTACCGACACTGGTGTACACAATTCTAATAAATCCTATGACCTTCGCATTCACGATCCCTATATTGGATTTTCATTCCGTGGTGCGAGGTCTCCTGGATTACTGGAAGAGTATTCGGGGCGTGAGAGGTCCGGTGTGGTATACGGCTTTGCTATTGGTATTCGACATTGTAGCAGCCTTGATTCAAAAACCCCTGATTGGTCCTCGGCTCAAATTACATGATGCTCAGGAACATCGTCAATGGGATATACTTGTGTATAGAGCATTGGGGAAGTGGGGTTGGTTGGGCATCGCAGCTGCTTCGTTCTTTGTCCGGCTTTGGTATCCAGTGGGCACGGTAATGGAACCCCTCTCCATTCAGCCTGCTTATCTACCACAATACATCTTCGCATACTCACTCGGTTATCTATCGGTCCAACAAAATGAAGACAGATTTACAGGGCCTTTTGGTCGTGCCACAGATACCACCAAGCCTCCTGAAGAAGGTGACCCATCCACAAATCACGTTCGCTCAAACGCTTTACCTCTCCGTTTCACCTTAACCATCTCCATCTTGATCCTTCCAGCATGCATCATCCCACAAATATGGGCCAACTGGTCTGGCCAACCTATTGATTCCTCAGACCTTACAAAAGGCGGCTGGAACCTCTCTGCACTGATCTATGCCGTTTGGAACGAATTCTCCTTCGTACTCGTGGGACCAGCTTTGATGGCTCATTTTCAGCACTGGTATAATCGACCTGCAGCTTCTTGGTTATGGCAGGCTCGCCACTCTTATGCAGCGTATCTGATCCATCCTCCTGTCAGTGTTGCAATTGAGCTGCTGATTGATTGGTTCATCTTTGCTGGTGGGAAGGGTTTGTGTGCTTCTGATATGGGATGGTGGATGATAGCTAGGCCATTGATTTTTATTGGAGGGGTAGGGTTAGTGAACTCGGTTGTATCCTTTGCTTTAGGGAGACTTCTGGTTACCTACGTTCCAGGGGTAAGGAAAATCGTGTAACAGAACACGGGATTACCGTAGTCAAAGACCAAGCTTGAAAGGTTGATTCATATTAAGCTCCTTTTCCCAGTGGTGGAGTAAGCAGAGCAATGTAAATGGCGAGCCAAGCTTACCTGCAAGTTGCACGTGGCTCTTAGCATCTTTCAAATAAGGCACAGCTTCTTTCCACAGACACACATAGAGTCCCAATAACGGACATTCCACTAGGTTTCGGCATCTAATATTCTTACCTCCACCGAATACGCCTTGACCAACAACATCAGCCGTCCTCGTCATCTTCACCCACACTGCCGGGATGCTGACTCAGACTGACCCCCGCGCTCCTCCAAAACAACTAATCCCACCTTCCCCACCGGGCCAAATACCCGAGCCGACCCTAGACATACTTATCTAAATAGGGCTTGACGAGCTGCTAAGACTAATCTATAGGGAAGCTATTGGTAAGTGAGGCACGTGTAGGGCGGGGATTGTTGGAAGTTACGCATGCGTTGGAAATCGGGTGTTGGGACGAATTAGACGTAAGAAAACCGAGGGAGCTATTTGGGATACGGTTTCTTTCTGAGAAAATGCGGGGACGAGAAAGTGGAGCACTTTCTTGTGCAGGGATGCTCGGATATTGCATTTTTGGGAATTCGTGTCGGTGAGGTGAGGAAAGAGGAAAATAACCCCTACTTTTCCTTCTCCAATTTGCGCCTTTTGTGAGTTGAAAATTTCACAGGAAGCGCGACCTCCATCATAGCTAATGAGATTTGTTTATGACGTTATATTTGACTTCCACTATTGATTCCCCTCTCAATGGTAGAACGCCTTAACTTTATGTCAGCCTCACCTCCAGGGGTAGCAGGCTTCCGCGTCTCGTCTTCCGTGCCGTGGGACTGCACCTAATATTCCACTCCGATGCTTCCGACTTCATATCCCCGCCAATAGCGGTCCGAGTCGGTGTGTAAGTCCCGCGCCCATTTGTTGAGCACTCTCAAACAAGTAGTTAAAGAGGGGCTGAGAAAATGGTCGGCGAGATTCCTCGACCTCATGATGCATAGAATATGATAATCTGATCCTGGGTTTTGGGATAAGCTTATAAATACGCTTTGCCCTTTGAATTCATCTGATCGTCTCACCCTTTCTACTTTTGCTCCCTCTGTCATTCTCTGAACTTCTTCCTCGGTGCCAACAAGGCTTGATTTCAGCCTCGCACCTCATCATGTACTCCCTACTCACCACTCTCCTCCTTCTGATGGCCCATCAAACCACCGCGGCCCCCGCTGCTCTAGAAAATGTCGTCTCCTGTCTCTCATCCTCCCAAGTTCCCCAAGCAACGCCCGGCACCCCCTTGTTCGCCCAAGACATAATTCCCTACAACCTCCGCGTAAACTTCACCCCCATCGCTCTCGCCCTCCCCACCACAACCCCGCAAGTCCAAGCCGCGGTTAGCTGCGCATCCAAACATGGTATCAAAGTAAATCCCAAATCCGGCGGCCATAGCTACGCAGGCCATAGTCTCGGAGGCGAAGATGGGCACCTCGTAATCGACATGCGTGCTTTCGACTCCGTAGCCTTAGATACGAGCACCAACATCGCAACCGTTGGACCAGGTGCTCGGTTAGGTAATATGGCGGTAAGTATTTATAATCAAGGACAGCGTGCCATAGCCCACGGCATCTGTCCCGGCGTCGGAGTCGGCGGGCACGTCCTGCACGGCGGGCAAGGCTACTCCTCTCACACCTACGGCCTAGCCCTCGATTTCATCTCTTCTGCCGACATCGTGCTCGCAAATAGTACCGTCGTAACCGCATCCTCAACCTCCAACGCTGATCTCTTCTGGGCGCTACGCGGGGCAGGTATGTCGTATGGTATCGTGACGGAATTTAGATTCACCACGTTTGAGGCGCCAGAAGATAATGTGCTGTTTTATTATCCCTATTATTGGAATGTGGCGCAGGCGACGCCGGGGTGGAATGCTTTTCAGTCGTATTGTGCGGGGAATACAAGTCCGCAGATTCCGCAAGGGTTGAATATTCGGTTTGTGATTGTGAAGGATGAGGGGGAGATACTTTTGTTTTTGTTGGAGGGGGCGTTTCATGGGAGTCAGGCTGATTTTGAGACTGCGATTCAGCCGTTGTTGACTGAGTTGAATGCCGTGGGTGGACTCGATGAGAGTTTGGTGGTGGTGGAGACTGTGGGCTGGTTGGATAGTTTGACATATGCGAACAGTAATGCATTGTTCAGTAATTGGGATAATGGCCAGACGTTAGAGACACCGTTTAACTATACAGCGCATGCTACTTTCGTAAGCATCTTTCCCTTCCTCTCTTAGAAAAGCATCGTAGGAAACCAGCTGAAAGGACACAGTTTGCGAAAAGCCTAATGACGAACGATCTCACGCCTGCAGGTGTCGCTGCTTGGATCACCCGGCTCTATGATACTGGACCTTCGAATTCGCGAGTAAGTACAACATGAAAATTTCTAAACTAGGGCAGACTAACATACATAGGCCTGGTATTTCATCGTAGCAGCGCAGGGTGGTCCAACCTCCGTGGTACCTACCGTATCCAACTCCGCAACTGCATATGCGCACCGAGGTCAGATCTTTGAGTGGCAGCTCGTGGATGCTGTATCGAGTGGTATCTATCCTGATGTCGAAGGCGAGGCATGGCTTAATCCCTTTGTTTCTGATATCGAAGCTGCTGAGCCTACTGTCGAGTTTGGGATGTATTATAACGTAAGTGACTGTTCTTAGTTTGGAGAACATGTTGTTAACTATGTGGACAGTACGCGGACCCAACGTTGGGTGCTTCAGAAGCACATGAGAGGTATTGGTTGAGCAACTATGCCCGGCTATCACAAATTAAGACGGCGGTTGATCCCAATCTTTTGTTTTTAAATCCGCAAACCGTAAATAGTATTTAGAGTAGAACGAAAAATAAAAGGATAAATACTTGGGTATATTGAAACAATAAATATACATTCATAATTTGCAAGCTCGCTTTGACGATGCCTACTTAACCGCTTGCCCCATCTCCCTCAGTAATACTTCCCCGCGGACTATTCGAGCTCTCCCGATTTCCAAAATCACCGAGAGTCAGGGGCATAGCACCTAGCTGCACACTCTGTCTCCGCCCAAATTGCTGCATCGGACTTCCTACGCCCGGCACATTGGATAATCGCATTGGCGCTGGACTTGTATCCCGATTTAGAACACCCGGTGGCAACCCTAGAGTCGGAATATTCGCATCCGCCATACTGGTCACATATGGACTTCTCAGGCTTGGGGGTGTGGCTGAGGGTGGAGTAGCTTTCTCGTAGACTTCTTTGTAAAAGTACTCGAGGAGGGAAGCATTGTGGCAGAAAGCTTCTAATTCGTTTTTGATAACTTCAGGGGTTATGGTTGTGGTTGTTGCTAGTTTGGAGTTTGGTAAGGCGGAGCCAAGGACATCGTTTGTGACTTGTGCTCGGACCATGGGAGAATTCATATTGGGGATTGTCGGCCTTAGAGCGGGGGAAGAGAACGGAGAGGATCGCTCATTCATTGGATGAGCAGTGGAAGGGACCCGGTTGGAATTATCATTCTTGACGTAGCGTTCCATTTCTCGAGCTGCTGCTGTACGATTGTTGTATAAGCGGTTTGCCAAGAGGAGAAAATTGCCATCATCGGTGATTTGGGCTAGGAGAACTCCGGAACGATGAATGTACTGGGTATACTTGTAGTCTGGACGCCCCCAGGAATATGTGACATCTACATTGCTTGGAAAGTTTCGAGCCGCCTCGATATCGAGGACAAAGTTGAACTTCTTCATGATCGCTTTCTGATAATAGTGTCGACTAGCAGGACTTGCCTGTACTTGAGGTGCGAAAGAATTGATATCAAAATACGTTCTTGGCTGTTGATCGGGAGGCTGTGCTGCTAATTCAATGATATAAGGACTTCGGAAAGGATGCATGGAGGTAATTGAGCAGGCTTCGCTAATGGGCGCTTCGACAAGTCTAAGACCATATCGCTCTGCGGCAGACGCCCAGGTTTCGATGGCATCTTCGATCAGTTTTGCTGTAACACTCATCCAATCGATCCGAATGTGGTAGCAATTATCTGGGTTGTGAAGTCTATCATAATGGAGATTGATTCGTTCAGGACGATAGGATCGCTTCCGTGGGTCAACATCATATTTCATGACTTTGCTCAGAGCGACCTTCGGTTTCTTCCCACCAGCGGTGGTTGGCGTGGTCGCACCTGAATCGGAGGATTTTTCGTCGTGATTGGAACTCGATCTTGATCTTTCGGGTCTGGGGGACTCTTTCGAATAGTTTTCGAACATAGGAGTTGAAGGAATAGAATTATCCCGGCGTCTTGATGTAAACCAGCCACTCCGACTTTCCGGTCGTTGTTTTGCAAATTCTCCAGTAACTTGATAGAAGTACTGACCATCTCTGAATGGGTGGCGCTTCTCAACATGGACAAATATCCCAAGGTCTTTGTCCCTTTCTTTCTCCTTGACGATTTCTCTCTCTTTTATCTTCTGCAACTCATCTTTTGCCATCAGCATGTTTCCAAATTGAATAGCTTCCTCTCTAGTCTCGATGTCCTCAAAATTCTCTATCAGCCAGGTCGTCATGTCAGATCCGATGAAGCAATTATAATGAAGTCTGAAGTGCCATCTTCGGTTTTGCATGCGTACACCACCTCTTTCAACCGGAGCTTGAATGGCCTCTGCCAGTGCCGGCAGATCAAGCTTCGCCTTTCGGAAGCGTTCAGTCTCCAGCAGCTGCCCGCGTCGAGGAACACCTTCGCCTTCCACCAGTGGCAGCGTTTCTAGTTCAGCAGTTACAACGACGGACGGATCCTCGGTTTTGTAAACAATGTCTAGTGGATTCGGATCCTTCGTTTTTCGTGCCGCCAAAGTCTGGAACCGACGCTCCGAGGCAGTGATTATTCGATTTCTCTGCCACATCTGAGTGATTTTCTTAATGCCCTCAAGTCGGATTTCCTCTTCGTTATCTTCTCCTTGGCGTCTCTGAGACTGGGTAGGTCGTTCCACGGGAATTAGAACGAATCGAGCCCGCCAGAAGCGTAAGTTCTCACTCATTTCCTCGTCAAATCCAGCAATGAAGGCATCGACGTAATTCCAATTGTATTCATCTCTTGGCTTACCCAGAACCAATTTCCTCGATTCGTAACTATCAGCTAGCGTTGTACGAACGGCAGGGTTGTAAATAGCAGGTATGGCCGACCCAGGACTACTTGCAGTAGAGGCAGTGGGTTTACGAACAAACATATTAATTTCAACCTCTGTTCCATTGACACAAGATAGTTGATGAATGATATTCCCCATGGACATAAACACACTTGCTCCATCTTCTGCAATGCGATCGCGATCAAAGACTTTCGCGACTTTCATTGACTTCTGACCAAAAGCCTGTGCAACTCCAGGACTGACTATGATTTGAAATCCCTGAGATAGGCGTAGACCGATGAGTTCGCGGAGGAACTCTTCTCTCGTCTTAGGAACTTCGTTCAATTCGTCATCAGGATTTTGGGATATGTTATATGGCTTTTGCTGGTATTCCGTATCAAGCTGATGTTTTGAAGGAAAGTATTCCGTAGTCAGCGGCACGGACGCAGGAGAGCAAAGAGACTTCCATTTCATGGTCTTTGTTGATATTGGTCGCGGAAAGACATGCTGCCAGCGTCTGTATTGACTCGGACCGATCACGTCATTTACTGTCGGATTTGAAGGATTCAATACACTCAGCCATGGCGACAGAGCAGTAGTTGGTGACAATGTTGTTGGAAGCTCAGGCACCGCTCCCGCGAGAAGTTTGGAATTGAATAATTTTTGACTATCATCTGGTCTCATTGACTGCAAAAGATTGCTATCTTGGGGATCACCATGCCGGTCAATTCCCTCGTAGAGAGAGCTGAGAACAGACCTGGACTTGAATTGGTTGTTCGAGTCAACATTTTGAATCGCACCTTTGATGGCCATTGGCCGGGCAGCAGGAGTCGGAGTCTTCTCAACATTTCTTGTCTCCGAAGTCTTTAGTTCCGAGGGAGGCGTTTCTGGTTTAGTTTTCGATTTCTCACTTTGAGAAGACGAAGGGCGTTCCTGAGACGAAGCGGCAGTATTAAGAAGATGATTTGCCATAGTACTACTAGTTGTCTTCTTGGTCTCGGACGCCTTGACATTGCCAGTCATAGGTCTGGCTGCGCTGGCGTGCTCGATTTGAATTTCTGCCGTGGCCACCTTTGGTGCCGCAATGCCGAATCCGTGCTTGCCGAGACTGATTTGCCGTCCAAATTTGGGGAGTTTGAGAGAAGAGGCATTTGAAGGCGCAGTCATGCTACTACTCACACTAGTCTTGCGAGGCTTAAACACCTCTTCCATACTCCTTCTAGGATTATCTATACTCTTGCGGGAGTTTTCCTTGCTACGCTCAGAACTAGATGGGGTGAGAAATTCCAAACCCTTTGGAGTCCCATGATCGTCGGTAAAAGACGTTCCAAAGATTTTAGGATCGTCAGCCAGCAATTTTCTAGCAGTCTCCTCACTGCCGGTCTTGAAACTCTTTTTGCCGTCATTCTTTTGCCGCGTTCCAAGAAAGTCTTCCAATATCTCGGATCTAGTTAAATCAAAGGTGTCAATCGCCTTATAAAATGCTTTATCGTCTTGTGTTGAATGCCGATCGACCAGTGACTTTGACGGACCATTGACAAACTCAACAAGAGCAACAGACGTCTTCTCCCGTTCGGTTAGTTCAGACCTGTCCTTCTGAGTTGATGGGTTCCCAGGTACTTCCCGAGGACCGATCAAGAGCTGGGGGAACAATGTATCGTGTTGAAGTGGAGTTACACAGATCTCCGTCATGGTACTGTCCGTGACACTGGACATCTCCATCTCATACATTTTGCATCGAACTCCAAAATCTAGAGTGCGTTGGGCGATAAAGCGCTTTAGAAATCTGTCAGAGCCAGCTTTTGAAGAAGGATTTGCGAGGAGGAGCTCTTGTGAGGCCCCTGTCCAGAACGAAACATCAATCCAGTGAGGAATAGCATAGCTCCATTCACTGGGTGGATCAATGGCCTGAAACGAGCCATTGCGCAAGCTTCGATCTGGTAGTGATGCCTTATGTGGTGACAGTGACTCATTTAAAGACGAGAAGCTACTGCCAAAGAGGGCCGCATTTTGCCTGGGTGTGCTATCTTCACTACGAAGTGATTTGAAATGCAAATTTTCGTGAAAGGCCGCATACTGCGGGTTTCGGTATCGAAAGAGTGGAACTGAGTGAAGTGGCATCTTGGGTAAGCAAACGAGGTCTATTCCAATCCCGTTTCCGATTAGGGTTTCGGTCGTCATTCGTAGTGTTTCGTAATCAACCTCGAAAAGACCAGGGCCAGGAGTAATGACAACTATTGAGATCCCAGTTCTCATCAGATCTCGATCAATATAATCATGAGAAAATTGAGATGAAGCAAGATCGATAGCCTCAAGGACATTTCCATGCATAGCTAGTGATGGTTCAGCTTCTACACGCGTGCCAAGCACACCTCTCATATCTTTTCCTAGTGATACTGGGTTAAGATCAAGGACTGTGTCGATTCTGTGCATGGAAATATCTCTGCGAAAGAATTTGAATTCTCGCTTCAATTGGTATAAGATGGTAGTCCATGAGCCACTAGCCATTTCGCTGACCACAACACGGTAGAAGTCTTTGTAGGGTTTCTTGTTGCCATCGACTTGAATGCCAGTGTGGTATGAGCTATCATGAATGCTGGCCGCGAGCTCAGATGTAATTCCCGTATCATATTCAACTCTCGTGAACAGAACAATGCTGACCAGATGCTTAGCCTTCAAAGATGCCCATTTCTTAAATAGTGCTGGGAGAAAGCCATTCACAACCTTGTTGAACATGATCTCACCAGAACATTCGGAATCAAAGTCCCACATCTCCTTGGACATTTGTATGAACAACACATAACGCGCCGATTCGCTGCGAAAGATGGGTTTTGTGTCCACCGAGAAGAAAGCAGACTGCACTTTACGGTCGCCGATGTACACAGCGGTAACATGTGCTCTGATTGTCCCTATGAACAGGATCTTCTGGCCCTTGAAAACAGCTTTGTTGCTGAGCTCACCAACTACTAATCTCCACATATCGGAGCGTGCAAGGTATTCATCTTTGAAAGACATCTCGACGTAGGATGCAGAGCATGTTTTAAGGTCTGCCTGCAAGATGTTAGGGGAATCACGATGAAGACGGTGAAGGGAAACGAACAGTAGTCAATAAAACATTCGACCGGTTCTTGAACCCGAAAACTTCTGCTATGTGTTTTGTGACTGAGACTTCTAGATTCGACTGCTTTGCCTTCATTTCCTTTGACATATCCTTGGCAACAAACAAATAGCGTTTCCCAAGATCAACATCGTGCTTAATGTCTTTCCCATTTGCTTGGCTTGGGCTTTTTGGGTTTGAACTGCTCCTTTCGCTCTGCGCAGATGTGACAAGACTATCGTTATCGTTCTTTGATGCCTGTGCTTTCTCTTGGAAGTCACGAATTCCCGAATCCGTCTTCAATGCCACGATTGCCATGAGCTCTTCAGCCTTGACATCTGGGAATAAATCTAGATTGAGAATAACCTCATCCTTCGAGGTTCCTTCATCATGCACCCACAGATTGCATACTCTTTCAATCGTCGGTTTTGGAGGGATCGGATCATACTGAGCAGTGCCGGTGTCTGAAGCTGCAGTCATTGGACGACTGTTATAAGGTGATTCCTCGCTACCATTGCTAACATGCCGCAGATGTGAAGCTCGAGGGGCCCCGCGACGTGGGGTAGAAGGCAGATTGGCTGACATTTTGAAGTCATTAGCCACTTGGCTGAGACGAACTCAGTCAAGTCATGATTAATGTAGAAGATGTATGAATACTAAAGAGAGACATGCATTGAGGTTATCGCTAACGGCAGAATTGCTTCATTCTGACCGCCTCCGGCGAATCTTCGGATCGAAGTGACTTCGATAAAAAAAAGTTCCCAGAGTCGTTGATCCAAATTGCAAGGACAAAAATGCCCAGCACAAGAGAGGGTTCAAGAGCAACCGAAAAATATGGCAAAAAGGCATGCCGAGGAGATTGAGGATGGCAATCAGGCCTACCTGAAACGACAAAAGATCTCTCGGTCTGGGTCTGGGTCTGTGAAAACTTCAACTCCCATCGAGGAAATCCGAACCGCGAGGCAGTTGCGACAGATTCTGGCATTCGATCAAGATGCTAGCCGATCAAAACATGGTTAGTACAATTAACAATTTCAGAGATCTCTATTAACGCTCCTAGCAATTCAAACTTTCAAGTCCTTCCTGGACGGCTTTTCAAATCCTGAGAACGACAATGCCGGACGCACCTCCATCCTCAAGGACTACCTCCAATCCCAGAAGCCACCGGACGAGGAAGATAAAGATGCGGTATTCCTGGGAGAGCTGATGCAAACATGGAGCTTTGCGTCTCAATCGAATGACGAATCCCTATTATCTGCAGTATCTGCCGTTCTTGCATTACTTCTTAAGACATTGTCCAACATCCTCGAGTTGTCTGAGTATGGTTTACGATTGGGTCGAACAATACTTCAGAAATCTCAACAGGAGCTGCTTGCGCGGGGCGTATCTGCAAATAAGACCAAGGAATATGTTATCTCACCGGCACTTCGCTTGCTCAGGGAATTGGCCATATTTGATGGTGGGGCATTGGCCAAGACTCTCTTCCGAACCAGGGATCAAACATTCAAAAATCTGGTACGGAACCTCAACATTCGGTACACTGGAGATGGTGTGGAAGACCGGAGAAGGCCTTCTGTACGGACGAATGCTCTCCGATTCGTGCTTTCGCTCATCAAGTTTCTCCCTGCCGACGCAAAACGAGATCTCCTATATCAAAGAGACCTTGTAGCGGCACTGACGAGAGACATCAAAGATGACCCTCCACACGTCGTACTTGAATTACTTGAAACTTTGAAGATATCAGTACTTCAGGATGAGGCTTTTCAGCGGAATGCCAAGACGATCATTGTTAATGCAATGTCTTTAGGACGAATTTCAACGTTATATCGTTATGACCAGATAGACGAAGAATCAACAGCGAAAAAACCAGTTGATGTAGTGGCTCATGAGTTCTTGATGTTAGCTTGTACATCTCCAGATCTCGGCGTGCTAAACCGTCAAACTGGCTTCTACCCTCGAGGAATTGACCCTGATGACACCCTTGATGTCGAAGGAGAACACGACTTCATCGACTTAGGATTGGACAGTATTGAGTGGATTAATAAGTTCACTGACGAGGTTCCTGTGCGGAATACAATCTTGGCAGATTTTATCAAAAATTTGCGGCCATGGTCAAACACGAAACAGAGCGAACTCTTGATCTCCATTCTAAAATCTGCTCCCGAGTTGACAGCAGGTTATTTCTTTGGCAAGAAGGACTTCTCATTTGATCCGAAGCTTAGTGCGACCTGGATTGGATATTCTGCATTTCTATTCTCCTCCCTCCAACTCCCTATTCCTAGATATTTCGGCCATCAACAAGGATACGCCAGGCTACCTCCACCCACTTCAATCGTTCTGGAGAACGTGCTTCCCCAGACCATGAATTCGAAAGTTCTAACGCGCTGTTTGAACCAACAACATGAATTGATAAGATTTTTCGCAGTTCGTTTACTCTGTCTCGCCTTCAAAAAATTACAAGGGATCTTGAGCATGTATCAGGAGGCAGCATCTGGGTCTTCTCCAATATGGACTCAAGCAGCGGAAAAATTGGCCGTCGAATTCTGTCAAAGATGTCCATCTATTAAGGATGTTATTAAAAGTTTTCGAAGCACACCGTTCACAGAGGTTATGCAGAGAGAAGCAGTCACTAAGTTGCTTGTCTTGTATTATGAAGTTGTTCCACGTATTGCACTAGATAATTCATTCGATGTGTCGGCTGCAATCTCTGAGTCTCTTTTAGCTGCAGACGAGAATTCATTACCGGAGGACCGAGTGTTGAGAGTAATGGAGCTCGAGAATCTGTTCCAGTTTGCCAATTTCTCACCGGGTATACGTTGGTTCGCAAAGGCCGGAGGGTTGACTATCTCGCCGTTCATAGCCATGATTAAGTTGTCTGCAGAGGCACCGTCAGACCTCCCTCTTCTTAGACTTAGGAAAGTTCTTACTTCTGTCGTCCAGGAAAATCAGATTCTTCAAAATCAGACACCAATCTCGGCTTTAGAGACCTTTATCCTTGGCTTAAAAAATATTGCCGAGGAGAAAGCTGCCGAAATTTATGAGTTTGTCGACGATTGTATATCACGATGCGCATCCAAACCAATCAAGTATATTTTCTTACTCGAAGAAATCCAGTCCGAGGCTCGCGAATCTGAGGACAAGATTTCGCCGGTCAGTCTTCTGACACTGGCTATTCTCGAACAATGGCCATTTATGGTCAAATCGGTTGATCCAGGCGTCCTTCCCAAGATGGCCCAGTACATATCACAATACCTGGCAGCTTCGATAAAAATCAAGGAGGATAAGAAGGTACTTAAGTTAGTGATACAAAAGCTAGCTTTATTGACGCCAGAAAATTCATCAGCCCGCAAAACAATTGAGCGCTCTCGAAAATTGGTTGACTCAGTTCCCGTTGCCGAAATCAAATCTCTCCACACGAAGCTTGACGCTGGCATCAAGAGCAATGTGCCATCTGATGCTTTGAAAGCAGAGATAGCCCAAACCATGCTAGAATCTTCTGAGACTCAAGTTGAAGATCACAGCGCACTCGTTAGATGGACAACACGAGAAGTCGATGAAGTGATCGAAGGTGGCCATTTGGCTGCACTCATCATGCTTCTGTCTTCAGAACATCTTAGTGTACGAAAAGAAGCCGCGATAAATCTGTCAAAATTCTCGGCGAAGTTGAAAGAGTCCAATTTCGAAGAGAAGGATCAAATTTGGCTACTTCTTTCCGAAGTCGTGGAGACTGCGAAGAAAGCTATCAACCGAGAACCATTGGCAGCGATCATTTCATCCTTTGCCTCTCACGCAATTGCCGTACTCATCGATCCTCTCCACTGTCTGTATCCCAAAATCAATAAATTTTTGTCGCAAGGGCCAACATGGGAACTTGACAAAATTCCTCTGATGTATAAAATCCTCGATGAAGCTCCGAGCCTCGATGATGCGCACTATCTGGAGATCGCTTGGCTCCTCAATTATATGCTTGCTGGCTTACGCAGCTCTGCGGACATGGCTATATCTCGAAAAAGACGTGTTTTCGAAAAGCTGTTTTCTTTGTACAACAATCCTTACCTAGCACCAGGCCTACGAGACAAAATTCTTCGGATCTTGTTCAAGGCTACCACGATTGAAGGAGGAAGCACTACGTTGATCACGAGATTCAGTACAATAACTTGGTTGCAGGCGCAAGTTGCATTGGCGGGAGGCGCACCCCTCAAGGTTTTGTTAGAGCAAATACTTGGGTCGTGCGATCAAACGCGGGTTGGAGTTTGGAGCAAGCAGGGCGCCGAGGAAACCAAAAATGATACTCTGCAGTTCTAGATATAGATACCCAAATAATATATATGTTGATGATGATGAAAACTCTTTGTTTGCCTGCTGGAAATTGAGGGTGAAGAGAAGAAGACTCTGGAGTTTCACATTTCTTCTGAGACATTGCATTTTGACAATTTGGGGCATTAGAAATTTCTATCAACATCCAGCACCCAAATTCTCATTGTCTTTCTTTGACCTGGCAGTGAGTTGAACTTTTCTCTCTTCGATTCACCTCCATCCAATTCTTACATGGGATTTCTTGTAACAAGGTAGGTCTCATCTGATAGGGCCATCGTGGCCTTTGCGCAGCCTGAGCAGCCTGAACCTTGTCAGTCCACAACGCTACTTTAAGCGACGAACTGGGCACCTTCACCACTGCCTTGTCCTCAATTCCATTTCCATCTGCGACTCGACAACCTTGTGAATACATAATCTACATCTGAACGACAAAACATTCAATTTATCGAATAGACCTACTCTACCCCCAATCAGCCATACTCAGTAACGTCTACGAGGCTATCCACGATATCGGCGCATGATCAGCATCCTTCCACAACTTCCTCCCCTGCAAGCACACGACCTCTGGCACTTTGCGCCTCGCGCTCAGCCTGCCTGGACGGAAGAGCTGCTTAGAGTTGCTTTACTGATTTCCCGGTCCCATCCACCCTAACTGCATAACACGCCCATCATCTCCCACTTTCAACCAAACGAAATCACCTTCAGATCGATTTCCCCCTCCAACCTCGAACGCCTCCGATCTAGCAACGACATCCTTGACGTGTGACCTGTGTAACGCTCTGGGGCAGTAGATGAGCCTACAGGAACACACACAAGGCAGCTTAAGTTGTGCCATACACGATGGCGATCAGATATTCCCCAGAAGAGTTGAAGCACCTGGCGGCGTCGCCTCTAGTGGTGAAGCCACCAGGTCTGCCACCAGCAGAACAATGGATGGGGTAAGCTCGATAGCATACTCTCGATCTAGACCATACTTGTTAACAACCACCAGACCACCTACTGATCCTACACGTAACTCGGCCAAAACAAATGACAGAGCCAAGAACCATGACTCTAACTTGCTATTAGATCAGACAAATAGACGCCCACAGCATATATCCCGAAACAGCGCAAGTAAGGAAGCGCTTCCCCACAATCCGAACTCCATACTAATGTTACCCAGATCCTGAAGATATCATCCTCGGTCCACCCAAAACCTCTTTCATGTCTGCCACATCTATTCGTAATTCTAGTAAAACCTTCGATTCTCCAGATCGCCCTCCTCTTCGCGACACCCAGAATTCGCGAGATCGGTTCAATTTTCGTGATAAAACTGGTGATGGGGATAATGATCGAGCGCGAGACGGCAGAAATAATCTGCTGCGTCCGAAACGTGCCGAAGGCGATGCAGATAGCGATGGATGGAGCACAGTCAAACCTCGCAAGAGTTTTGGTACCGAAGGTGCTGAGCGATTTAATGGCCGCATGGGCGTTGACAAACATCGCGACGATAGACGGTTCAAGGATCGGGAAGAACGCGATGCGAAAGACAAACCCCAGCGAGGATTCGATACATTTTCACGAGAAAAGGATGGAGATTATGATCAGGAACGAGAAAACCGCAGAAATGGGACCGGACGTGGCAAGGGAGAGTCGTGGTTCAGAGATAGCGATGGACCTCCGACACCCAGGGACCGCAACAGCAATGGTGACAGACTTGTCGATCGTAGTAGAGGTTGGCGAGAGAAGGAACGTGATGATAGAGAGGACAGAGGGGGCAAGCATGAGCGAGGTGACCGACGATGGGACAGGGATAGAGATCAGCGACAGGAGCGCGAACCTGAATGGATGGATGAACCTGCAGATGAGAAGAAGATGGCTCATACCCAGGAAGACTTTCAGAAGTGGAAAGAGTCAATGCAGCGTGAGGATAAACCGCAAGGTAATAAACCCCTTGTGGAGGAGAGCAAGGGCGACCTTAGTGGTCAAGCGTCCTTCTTTGGACTGGAAAAACCAAAAGTGGAGACACCACTGGGTATCGACACTGGGCCAGATAAGTTTTTTGGCATGTGGGCGACACCAAAGGAAGAAATCACCCCGGAGTCCGGCATTGAGGTGAAGAAGGAAGGGGCTGTGAAGGCTAAGACAACCGGGAAAGCTTCCCGATTTACTTCATTTTTCACACCCCAGGAAGAGCCACCACGAAGACAGACCGAGCCTCCTCCACCCATGCCGCCACCAGCTGCAAATGGGCTGAGTGCGCTTTTCCCAAGTACAACGCCTGGACAGGAAAAGGAAGCTTTTCAAAACATCCTCCTGAAGCTACAAAGTCAATCTCGGGGCTCCGGCACAACTCCTCCAGCAAATGCTCAGCAACAACCCAAACCTCCTGCTCCTGAAAAGCAACACAGCAATCCTACCCCTACGCAGGAACTCTTTCAGCAATATCGCTCTGAACGTCAAGACGAGCAACCGAGTGCAAGCCAACGTAACTCTCAGCAAGCTCTCCAGGATTTGTTGAATCAACGCCAGGTAGCTGGGAGCCAACCAACTGTACGACCGGATAATATGGTCCAAGAATTAATTGGTCAACGTCAAAATGCCCTCAGCCAATCATCAAACCGACCTGACCAGGATCGCAACAACAGCCAGTTTCTCATGGAGTTATTGAAGTCACAACCACCTCCGCAAAGAACCGAGGCAATGCTTCTCAGAATGCCACAATCTCAAAAGCCTGCTGATCGACAGATGCAACAGCAGATGATTGAACGAGAGCAGGAAATGCAACGAGAAGCAGCACGTGAACGCAATGCATCTCAACGCGCTCGTCCTCAACCTCCACCTGGCTTCTACGACGATCCATCTTTCCAGCGCGGACCACCTCAACACGAGAGGCACGCAGGCAACCCTCCTCAACCCACTCAAATCCTCCAACGACCACCCCCTCCAGGTCTCGACCAAATGCAACCAGGATGGGCACAGCCACCCTCTCAACTCCCTCCCCCACAACAACAAGTCCGCCAACAACACAACATCGCTCCCCCACCTGGTCTCGCCGGCGGCCCACCTCGCGCTATGCCAATGCCTCAAATGTTTCCAACCCCCTTCCCTGGCATGGGTAATTTTCCTCCTCCAGACGTGATGGGCGGACCGCCACGTATGCAACCACCTCCTGGATTCTTTAATGCGCCACCTCCAGGCTTCTTGCCTCCTGGTATGAGTATGGCTTTTGGTGCACCGTTTGATGGTAGAGGACCACCACCGAATGGAGCTTTTAGAAGACCATAGGTAATTTGATGGATGGATATCATTGGAATGGAATGAGGTTAGTGAGCATGCGTGCAATCGATTAAGTAGATGTAAAGATACGTTATCGGTGATGTTGGCTAGGGATTACCTGGACTTGCTTAGCTAATGGAGAGATGGATAGTCATGAATATACTATTCATTGCAGCGTTCGTTTGATGTCAACTAATTTTTCTGCTTTTGATATGAATTGTTGTTTGCCTTTCCACTATCGACTAAAGTTTTGATCCACTAGTAATAGGAAGTAATAGTAGTGTGATATGATTCAAAATTTCAGGCAAGGAACTGAGATTGGTTTCATCACAACAAGCAAAATTAGAAGCATATCACTATCACGTGATTTCACAGATTCCAGTTCGACAGGAATTCACCTGAGTGTCTTGTCAGCAGAATGTTGGTTGCATATCGCACCAATCTCATTCCTCTAGCTTGACTAGATGGGAGCTGGCAAAATCTTCAAGCCAGTGGGGTGGCACCTGAGGACTCAATCATGTGGCTATTCCAATAGTTCAGGTCAATAGGAACGTGAACCAGTCCATTGGACTGATATACATGCACACCTTTGTTGCACATGGTATGACTAGCATTCTTCCTGGAATTGATGTCTTGAATATCTAAGAGATGTTGAAGAGGTGTTTGACGCTGACGCTGAGGATGACAACAGCACAGCTATTATCACAAGCTGTACAATGGTCATGAGGAAGCAAATCATAACACTGGAACCCATCTTTTCTTCTCTAGCTTTAGTGGCCTCAGTCTAAGTCAGGATCGGGATTGGGTGAGAGGGGTGGTGCAGCAATATAGAACAAAGCTCTTTGTGGTAGCTATTCACTCATTCACAAAGCACTCAGTAAGCAAAGCCTTCGTAATCATTACTGCAAAAACTCAAATACTCCATCTCAAAAGATCAATTCTTCTCATTCCTTAATCGTATATCTATCCAAGGTAATGTCCTGAGAGAGAGGGTTAAGGGTTTGAGCTTTCACTGAAATTATTAGCTTTAAAGAGTTTTGAAAGATGAAAGCTAGAGTTTGAGTGTTGTCGCACGTCGCTAGGACACCTCGTTGCAGATCCAGTAAATCGCGTTCTATTCCATTCGTTATAACATGTGGTTAACTATAGGTAGTTAATCAACATCCTCCCAATGCAACCTCTGCTTTTCAAGTACTGCTAGCTTGCAAAAGCTTCTCCCTTCCTATGCCAATTACTACCTTACTTATATCGCAATATTCTCTACCACTATGCCACTAGAGTTTGCGATCGAGTTACCATCATCGTGAGGTAGCTGCTGTTGGCTTGATTTTGTACTAAAAATAGTGTACAGGCCTGTAACTCGGATCGTGCAACTTATTCTCTACTAACAAAGAGCCTCAATCGACAAAAAGCTTCTATAAATAATCAATCTATTGTATGCCCTGCCTCAAACCCTATCTAACAATATCGCTATCAATAAATCTATAGATTTATTAACTCGCTTAAGTCAACTGACCCCTTTTTCTATTTCATTTCGCAGTGACCTGTCCTCCAGGTTTCTAGAATTCAATGATTTGTACTCCAAAATGATATACTATCAAAATAAGTGTTCCTGAGGCTGAGAGCCCCAGAACCATCTGATGATGTTTCCTACGTTGCAATAAGAGCATGCTTTATAGAGTTCTGGCATTGTAGTGGAGTTAAGTGCAGGAGTCGTTGGGTGTTGGGTGTTGGGTGGCTGAAGGTGGTTGATGGCTTGAGTTGTTGATTTGGAAAAATTACCTGGGTCGGATATCGCTGTAATCTGGACCCGTTTGGTATTTAATTTATGGGGAATTTCAAATGTCGGTTGGGGATGGCCGATTAGTTGAGTAGGATTTGGAATGGATCGCTGATTCCTCGTTTCTAATCACAGCTGGTTTTGATTAAAATTCACGTCACTAATAAATCCTGCTGATACAGCCCCTTCTCAAGTACAAGTAAGGAAATAGGAGGAATACAACCACAGTGTTAAGCTTCTTCAAACCAACGATTTTCATTACCTCACTAGATCTGAGGGATCTCTACCTAAACGTCACGTATCTCCCAAGCACGCCTCAAAAATATCCTAGTCTCCACATATGAGCCCTAGCTTCTCCACTCTTAATTGTCTTCTCATCGTTTGCGATCACCATGCCATGATCGGATATGAGCGTCCAGATTCTGTTGAGCTTGTGGGCCACCGAATACAGTCGTTTGTCGTCTGCAGTAAGGGCAAGTGAGCATGTTGAAAAGGTTTAACGTCAAGTGATGGGCTCGAGGTTTTTGCAAAAAGTGTCAAGATGGAATGTATGTGGGCTTTAGTTTTGGATGAGAATTCGGTATGTCGTTTTGAAATTTGTGAAGTTTGGGAATGGAGATTGGGGATATTTTGAACCGAATTTATATAAGAAGTCTTAATGACAGTGAATAATTGGGAAATGATTCATAAGATTATTTCCAAATCACAGATTATTTTGAATGAACTTGAAGTCTATGAGTCTTTCAAACATTTCCCATTCATAAGCTCGAAATAACGGTGAGTAAAACATGCATCATCCAATGCATGCGAAGCCAAATATTTTTTTTAACCCCAAATGGCGGGGTGCTACCTAGGTAATAGCGAGTTCTTCCCTAGCGTGCCAACGTCCCAAGGTCTCCATTTTTATACCCCCGTGCTATTAGCGAATGTGATGGGCGACGTCCGCCTGAGCTCCTGGACCACTAAACATAATTGTGTTAGCTTCATTTTTGCAGTGAGGACAATTGAGCATTTCGTACATGTCGCTTGAGGTATGAGGCTGGGCTCGATGTCATTGCTCTTCATTAGAAGGGGTTTCAGTTGCTGTAATCAAAATTCATGGCTTAGACTTTGGTATGCTCTTTGGGAAGTAGGAAGTATGAAAGTGAAGATAAGAGAAATATTTATAGTGTAGTTTATATAGAATCCTTGATTTCAATAAGTGATTGGAGAAAATTTATGACGATTCTCATTGCCAAATCATAGAGCATTGAATAACTTCCAATCAAGGAGTCTATTAGACTAGCCTCTAAGCTACCCGCGTCCTTATATATCAAGTGCTATTCACAAGAAACATCAACATTAGATTCGGGCTCCAGATTTAGCCAGAAATATATCCACATGCATTCTCCAGTACTCACGAATGGCAACGATATCTATTCCTTGAATCATATGAGCTATATATCCTAAATCCAGCCAATAGCAAATCAGAACCCGAATCCGCGCCTTTGCCTGGCCGGGCCATATATAACCATCTCGGCGACACTGCTTCTGGAACCACTCAGACTTTTTTGGTTGGTTTCTCCCGACTACCTCTATTTCCGTTGTTATAATGGCAGCTCTCGACATGAGCCTGCACTTGTTCCTCCGCATCAGCTCCAACGAAAAACGTTGTAATGTTGTACATGTTTGACGTTTTGTTTTGGGTTCAAAGTTATATGTTGGAAAAAGAAAGCCTTATAAATCATCCGCTAGTGGCAATATTTGGAGTCTTGGAATATCAACGAGTTTATTATTTCACTGAGTAACTTCCAGGCAAAGCAGAAGCTTTTCGCTAACTTCACCAACGCAACCTTCCTCTCCAATTGCCACCGTTCGTCCAATCATCCTCCGGACCCTTATATTTCTCCCAAGACCTCCAATGATATCTCTGCATATGCTCATCTAACTTGTTTTGAGCTGTAGCACCCTCAAAAATGGCGGTATTGCCTTCTCGCGCACAAATGTCGCAGCTGACCCGACCACCAGCCGCAACGAGTTCCGCGTTTCGAGAGCCATAGTGAAATCTCTCAATGTGGATTCGTAGTTTTTCGTACGCGTTGTCACCCCAGTAACTCGCTCGGTCGCCTATCGCTTCGCAGTGGGGACAGCTAACCTCCTCGTATCTCCTCACGGCTTCGTGGAAGTGATCGTCCATGGCTGGCTTTAGAGTAGTATTGGGAAAGTGAGAGGCTGATACTGCCTTTGATGTTTTGGGGATTTCGATTAGAGTATACAAGACTTTGTACGGGCTATAAATGTGTTGGAGTAGGAGACACTGAGGTTGAGTGCTGGAGGATTATATAGACTTCTGGAAAGGGTTGGTTATTAATTCGTGGGAGAGGAAGGTGATTCAATCTCCTTAATCACTGAATATTACAGGATCCGGCGACTAATAAAGGAATGATAGCTCAGACTACGAGATTTTGAATCACTGAGCTAATTTATAAGCTTGAAACATCATTAATCCTGTTACCCTAGTGTCTTAGAGCTCTTTGTTCACCACGAAGCACATCAAGCCCTGCTATCCCGTATTAGCGAAACCTTCTCAACACAACAAATGAAAATCAAACGAGCTCTAACGCCCAGAGATTCCATTCTATTTCCGTTGATGGCTCTCCGTTAACTCCGCAGCTCCATCATCCTAGTATATTTGTTCATTGCCTTCATTTCGGCAATACGGACAGAAATCTTCATGACGTGGCATTGTGACTTAATGAAAAATGTTGATGGTGAGCTTTGATAGGTTTATTGGTATTGCTGACAGATGATATTACTTCTGATTATTTGGAACTGCTAGGGGGTTTTTTTTGGGGTGTGATAGTCATCTTCTCAGTTCGAGTGTAAATTTATAGGAACTTGATAGGAACGTGAGGGTATTCTATTACTATAAATGGAAGGGGATATTGGAATTCATTTCATTCATTAAATAGTCATGAGTAAATTTTTACCGCTTTCTTTCACCACGGCCCGACATTAGAGGCGTTCAAGGATGATTCACTCAAATAAATGTTGCTATTATGATCCCTCAAAAGATATCTAGGACTAGTGACTGTGTTGAACGGCCAGTACCCCATCTTAACTTATCAAAGAAATTGATCATCATTCCGGCGCACCCTTCCGCTCTCAGCGTACTCGAGAACAACGAAATGGTTGCTAGCACTATATCCAACCACTAATCCTTTTGCCCGGCCACATAATCCACTGCGTCGATACCAGGGAGTAAAACATGGGGCTTCTCCACCCCTCGCGTGACATAGTCCTTAGCATCGATGCCAGGAAGTAGGATATGGGGTTTCTCCACCTCGCGTCTCACGTAATCCTTGGCGTCAATACCAGGAAGGAGGACATGGGGCTTTTCCTGTCCCTTCGTCGTTAGCAGATTTTCAGGCAGAGTGATCTATATCCAGCCATAAAGTTCTTTTCACTGGCGTTGCTGAGATGGTTGAGATTCAGAGCGTGGCCCGCTAAACAAAGGCACTAATCCATAAGTCACAAGAAGACTTACAACTGGAACAGATAGAGCGCACAGCGCAAAGGAAGAGATGGTGAGGAAGGAGCTGAATTGCATTCTAGGTACGCTTTGATGGATACGAGAATGGAGGTCTGGTAAAGAGAAGAATAACAATGTTTGGGGGAGAAGCGGTTGGCTTTTCTTATTCTTGGTTGGTCTCGAGCTGTTGGTCGTTCTAGTGTTGGTGATAAACTTAATAAAAGAGAGCAAGAAGGCCTTTATTCATACATGAAGCCTCTGCAGAACGGTTGGGTCAGTCTGATATCTAGAATTTGGATCTAGTCGTTTTCAAGGCAAAGAACCCCTGGTATCTGAGCATATGCAGCGATTAAACAAAACATTAAACTCTATGAATAGTGACAGATTTCTCAGCAGAAGAATGTCTCATGACAAACACTTTCACAATCGCTCGTTCTAAGTTCTTGGCACTTGAGCGGTCAAATTGAGAATGAGTATACGTGGACAAGGATGTCGCAACACGGTACCACAATCTTCGAAACCGCACACTTTCGTAAATTGTCCAATAATCTAATCAAATGGTAATACATGGCCAAAAAGCGGAAGGTTGCTGCACCGCATCATGGTTTTTCATCCCAAATATTATGTGGCCTGAGCCGTCTTTGGGATCAAATTACATAAAACTAAAGAATGAAAGGGGGTATATGTGAGTAGGAAACCCCATAGTACGAGGCGGTAGTTTCATGGGAGTTGCACAGTGGTCTGCTAGAGTATCCTAGCTAGTGTAACACAAAGCCTAAATTAAGCATGTCTTCCCCCCGGCAATTTCTTCGAGGGCTCGATGGCTACCAATGACAAAACCTCGTTACCGCTGACTTAGAAAAGGAAAAGGACTGCTCAAAGCAAATTTTAATATTATTGGTTGAGTGTCTCATTCTCGGATTTCATTCCTCTCATATCAGGCCACGAAATTTCAAAATACTCGAGCTCTGTCAGCAATGAAGCTTTCAAGTTTTGTAAGACGGATGAGTGCATGCTTCGGATGCCATGTGGCTGCTGACCACACAAGGGAGGTATAAATCTCACGTTAGAAGGCTGCTTATTCTTCTTAGTATTCCAATTGAAAGATAGCCTTACAGTGATTTCAAACCTCGTGGCTGAATCTTTCATGCCTGAGAATCCCACAAACTTATCTCAGAAAAGGAAAGAAACAAAATGCGAGGGCTTCATTGCTATTTTTATCTCATGCAACGGACGAACACTTCCCTGGAATACTTCATGGATGCCATAGTACGGTGGAGGTTGGAATCTGATATTAGAAGAACCCAAAGATGTTCAATATGTCAGCAGCTTTGTAAACTGTTAGCAGTGATACCGTGGTAGTGGCTTGGAATTGGCTTTTTAATTGGTTATTACGTGATATGAACGTTTACGACCCCTTTTTCGACGATGCTGCATTGTAACTCTAGGTGTGATCTCGTAGCCTAAGCCAATTAAATTCTAGAGGTACGGCTAGCGCACTTATAGAGAAGGAATTTTTTGAGGAGTGAGAGATGGGGATATGTTTTAGTTGCGCGGGAGATCATATCAGCCCTGCAGACGCATTTTATAATCGGTTAGTTTATGACACGTTCTTGATTCTGATATCTTTGCTAAAATATTTGTCTCGGGCAGTACTCTCTGCGCTTCCTCCCATATCCTCTTCTTTCCCATTCCAACCAGTGTGCTA
>Ga0182030_10006067_pt1 | contig 25550 bp, 24 predicted proteins | sample 812S3MmetaG_FD_121299 | JGI IMG/M metagenome (GOLD analysis project Ga0182030, IMG submission 121299) | Permafrost microbial communities from Stordalen Mire, Sweden - 812S3M metaG (Illumina Assembly) | ecosystem: Environmental > Terrestrial > Soil > Wetlands > Permafrost | place: Sweden...
CGCCTTCGACTACAGCGGACCCTGGGCGCCGCACAACTTCGTCGAACTCGAAATCAACCTGGAGCAGTGAATGCTGCTGGTGGACGATATCCTCTCTTTCCCCGTCACCAGCATTCTCTGGATTTTTCGGGAAATCGACAAGATCGCTCACGAGGAACTGGACGGCGAAGGCCAGAGGCTCAACGAACAATTGAGACTCCTCTACATGGAATTGGAAACCGGCCGTATTACCGAGGAACAGTTCGATGCCGAAGAGAAGCTCTTGCTGGACCGGCTGGATGCAGTCGACAGGCGTATGGAAGACGAGGGAGAAATTGAGGAAACCGGCACTGTGACGACCGAGCAGGAGATTGGCCATCCCTAAGAAGGCACGGGAGACCTGCATGAGCCAGCAGATGCCATCATTCTTCGAACAGCACGGCCTGCAACTCCTGCTGTTCGGCGGCAAGGGTGGGGTGGGCAAGACGACCTGCGCCACGGCGGCTGCGCTGCGCATGTCGGCGCTCACCCCAAGCCGTTCTTTGCTCTTGGTTTCCACGGACCCTGCCCATTCTGTTCGGGACAGTCTGGCGGGTCATGTACCCTCGGGCAATCTGCAAGTATTGGAGCTTGACGCCCAGCAATACCTCACGGCATTCCGCGAACAGAACGGCCCGATGCTGCGGGAGATTGCTGCCGCCGGCACTTTCCTGGATGACGAGGACATCAATCAATTCCTGAGCCTTTCCCTGCCCGGTCTCGACGAGTTGATGGCCTTCTTCGAGATCTCCTCCTGGGTGGAAACCCGCCGGTACGACTGCATCGTGGTGGATACGGCGCCCAGCGGCCACACCCTGCGCCTGCTGGCCATGCCCGAACTGATTAGGCGATGGCTTGGGATGTTGGAGGCGCTGCTGGCCAAGCGCCGGTATATGCGGCGCGTGTTCAGCCGGGATAGCAGCCCGGACCGCCTCGACCTGTTTGTCGCCAAATGGAAATCCTCGCTACTGCGAATGCAGAGCCTGCTGCGCGACCCTACACGTTCCCAATTCGTTCCCATCACGATTGCGGAGCCGCTTAGCGTGCATGAGACACGGGCGCTGTTCAAGGACCTGTCGGGCCGGAAGATACCGGTGTCGGATCTGATCGTGAACCGGCTCCATTACGAGAGCGACTGCCGGGCCTGCTCTGCCGCCGCTTTGGCCGAGCAGTTCCAGATCCAACAACTCCTGGCCGGGATTGAGGTACCTTGTACGGCGTGGGGAATTGAGCTGTTCGCGCAAGAGATTTGCGGGCTGGAGCGGTTATCCGGATTCTGGGAGCACCCGCGACTGATCTCTCGAACACCGGCGAATGAGGCCACGCTTGGCTTGTCCTGCGAGCCGGCCGTGCTGCATCCGGCCGCACCCCCGTCCCGGGGGATACGGCTTGTCATGCTTGCCGGCAAAGGTGGAGTGGGTAAGACGACTCTCTCGTGCAGCACCGCCGTGCGGCTGGCCCGTGACTTCCCCGATGAGCGGGTTCTGCTTTTCTCCACTGATCCGGCCCACTCGCTGTCCGCCTGCCTGCAAATTGAAATCGGCCCCCAGCCGACGGTGCTTTTCCCTGGCCTGAACGCCATGGAGATCGACGCGCAAGCGGAGTTCGCGAAACTCAAAGCGCGTTACGCCGAGGATCTGGAGCGTTTTCTTGAGTCGGTATCCCGGGCCTTCGACCTGACTTTTGACCGGGTGGTTCTCGAGAAGATGATGGACATGGCGCCGCCAGGGCTGGATGAAATCATGGCACTCACGCGCATCATGGAGTTTCTGGCCCGGGACAGCTACGATCTTTACGTTCTCGATTGCGCACCGACTGGCCACCTGATCCGCCTGCTGGAACTCCCGGATCTCATCAACGAGTGGCTGAAAGCGTTCTTCAACCTCTTTCTCAAGTACGAGCGAATCCTGCGGCTGCCCGGATTCGCCGACGAACTGGTGGGAATCTCCCGGAACTTGAAGAAACTCAGGGAACTCCTCCGGAATCCGGCCGCCTCTATGCTGTATGCGGTGAGCATTCCCGCCCGGATGGCGCTCGAGGAAACCAAGGATCTGGTGGCCGCGTGCCGCCGGTTGGACATTGCCGTGCCGCTCGTGTTTCTGAACCTGATGACGCCGCCGGGCGATTGCCGCTTGTGTTCGAGCTTGCGGCAAAGAGAACTGCTGGCGGTGGAAGACTTCCGCCAGGCGTTCCCTGATAAGCAACAGACGCTGGTCTACCGACAGCCTGAGATCGCCGGGCTGGAGCAGTTGGAGAAGTTTGGGCGGGGCCTGTATCAGCCCGCCTTACAGGAGATGGCCAGTCTGTGACGCATCGTGAAGCCACACCCGGCGGAGAAACATTCATGCCGGAGCTGTGCGCCCTGGAGGAAAGCGAGCGCGTTTCGATCTGCGAGGTCCTCGACCGAGTGCTGAACAAGGGCGTCGTCGTGGCAGGCGAAGTGACCATTTCGGTTGCCGACGTCGATCTCGTGTATTTGGGCCTGAATCTGGTCCTGACCTCCATCGAGAGCGCGCGAGAGAGTCTGGGGAACGGGCGAGCAACAGCGGGTTTGGCAATTGAGATCGGAAAGGGAAAGAACAATGGATCCGGCCGGAACAACACGGGTCGAGTCTGAATCGATCCAGGACTTCGCTCTCGTGATGCAGCAGGATGACAAAATCCAGCCTCGGGTGCAGCATAACGGATCTCCGGGCCGGGCGCGCCTGGAGCTGGATCCGGAGCGTCTCAAAAACGGGCTCGGACAACTCGTCCTCACTGTCATCAAGCTCCTGCACGAATTGCTCGAGCGCCAGGCGCTCCGGCGCATCGAAGCCGGCTCGCTCACCGAGGAACAGATCGAACGGATTGGGCTCACCCTAATGGGCCAAGCGGAAGAAATCGATCGGCTGCGAAGAGAGTTCGGCCTCGAGGAGGAGGATCTGAACCTCGATCTGGGACCCTTAGGAAAGCTTTTATAACAGAGGAGATTTCACATGCCCCAACAGGCAGTTGCACACGCGATGCAGAGTTCGACTCTGTCAGATGTACTCGAACGAGTGCTGGACAAAGGCATTGTCATCGCCGGCGACATCAAGATCAAGCTGGTGGACATTGAGTTGCTCTCTATTCAGATCCGCCTGGTGATCTGTTCGGTGGACAAGGCCAAGGAGATGGGCATGGACTGGTGGGTCAACAATCCGGTCTTCTGCAGCCAGGCGCCCCAAGGACAACTGGAAGCCTCTCTTGCCAAGATCGACGAGAGGTTGGCCAGGCTGGAAACTGCCAGGCCGAGTGAGGCGACCCTGGCTTGAAGTTCTCTGGACCAGTGAACTCGACCCCATTCGCCGGCGCGATCCAGGGCTCGGCGGAGCGGCGACGGCAGCACGGCGCCAGTCGCGGTGAACATGGCCATGGCGGGCCGGAACCCTCGCGCCTCCAATCGGGAGAAAAGTCAGGCCACCTTCCAGCCATATGGCGTGACGAAGTATGAGCCGTAGGCGGCGCAGATCGTAGGTCATCTGGCTGGCGGTATTGCTCCGTGATGACACCCAGCAGGTCGGGGCGGTGCATCGCGATTGGCAGATGTTTAGGTTGGATGGTGATTGCTGCTTGCGCCGCCCTTGGGCAGGAGCGGGGGTTGGCACCGGTAGTCGGCACTCGGACCGCAGGCCGCTTCATTCTGGGGGCGTCAGCAGTCTGTAAAAGGCCGGCACCGTATCGCGCAGCGACTTTTCGCGTTCCCAGTGGTCGAACTCATCCAGGCGCTCCCTTTGGCTGTTTTGGATATGCTCGCCAACCAAGGCCATCGCCCGTTCCGGCTCGCCGCCGGCCACCGCCTTCAGCAGTTCGTTGTGCTGACGGTGAATACGTTCCAATTCACCGCTGGCGTGGCCGCGATGGCGCATGGCGAAGATCCGGATCAGCAAGCGGGTCTCGTTCACTACCCGGATAATTCTGGCATTGGCCGCGAGGCGCATCAGGAATGCGTGAAAAGACAGGTCGCTGCCGATGAAGCGGTGCATCTGGTGGGGGTCGAGCGCGGTCTTGCCGGAACTGTCCAGTTCCTCTTTCAAGACGAGGATCTCGTCGACCAGCTTCTGCAAGCGTTCGACATCCGACCCCCTCGGTTTGTGCCGGGCCGCCTTGCCGATGGCGTACACTTCGAGCGCTTCCCGCAACTCATAAAGATCGACGATATCCTGCCGCGAAAGCTCGACCACCAGCGCGCCGCGGCTCGTCTGTTCCAACAACCCTTCGGCGATCAACTGTCCCAGCGCTTCACGGATGGGCGTTCGGCTGCTGCCAAGTTCTTTCGCCAAAGCGAGTTCGGAGACCGCGCTCCCGGCTTCCAGTTCACCGGAGACGATCTTCCTTTGAATCAGCGTATAAGCCTTGTCGCGGATGGAGGAGTCCTGGTGAGGACGTGCCGCTACCGCTGCCCTTTTTCTCATGTGGACAGTATAGCCGCAAAAGCGCTTGTCGACAGGGTGTTTATCGCGATGCGACAGCGGATAGACAACCGCAACCGGGGAGGGGATGCCTTCGATCGGCCCGCTATCGATGCGCACCTACTGGAATAACAGCGGGGCGAACTGGTGGAGGGCGAAGCGCCACACCTTCCATTCATGGACGCCGGGAGTCTCGGTGAACGAGTGCTTGACGTTGTGCGCCGTCAGTATCTGGTCAAGCCCCCGCGCCCCTGCCAGCGCAAAGTCTTTGTCGCCCGCACAAATCCAGATGACCTTCATCTTCTTATTGGTGGCGGCGCCATCCGTCAGCAGGTCCGGGAACTGTTTCACGGGATCGGTGCCGCCTCCTCCGGCACTGAAAATGCCGATGCTGTGGAACTTGTCGAGGTGCGTAAAGCCGATGTTGACCGTCTGTCCGCCGCCCATCGAGAGGCCGGCGATGGCCCGGTCATCGGCCTTGACAGAGACGTGGAAGGTCTTTTCGACCAGGGGGACGATCTGCTCGAGAAGGTCGTCGGCGAAGGCGCTGGGCTTTGCGCCCGCTGGCGTAGCCTGGCCGGAGAGGTGAGACGCCTGCGGATGACCGAACGGCATCACGATCAGCATGGGCTTCGCCTTGTGCTCCGCGATCAGGTTGTCGAGAATGAAGTTGGCGCGGCCCACTTCGCTCCAATCGTTTTCGTTCTGTCCCGAGCCGTGCAGAAGATACAGGACGGGATACTTTGTCTTGCCGGACGCATAATCCGGGGGAGTGTACACGCGGAAGCTGCGCTCCGCGCCGACGCTCTTCGATTCATACCAGATGGTGCGGACTTCGCCATGCGGCACGGGGCGCGGGTCGAAGTAAGCGGGTGTGTCGGCATGGACTTCGAACATGGAGCCGGTTGCATCGCCGGCTCCGCGCTGGCCGTAAGGATTGTTCGGATCGATGCCGCGGACTCCGTCGATGGTGTAGTGGTAGTGATAAATTGCCGGTTCCAGCGGTATTGTGGTGGCGGTGAAGATGCCTTTTTCATCCTTCACGAGGGGCAGAGGTTCGGGCAGGAAGTTGGCGACAAGCACGATTTCCTTCGCCGTCGGGGCATTGAAGCGGAAGGTAACGGTGCGGTCACTATGGATTTCGACGGCCTGGATCTGCGGTCCGCCGCCGCGGCCGCGGCCGGCGCCGGACGCGCCAGGCGAGGCAGGCGTTTGAGAAAAGGCTCCGGTGGCCAGAGTCAAAGAGACGGCGAGAGGGAGCAGACGTGGTTGCATGGACCTCCAGTGCAGGCTGTAAGCGTTTGCACAGAGAATTTATATAGCAGAATCGCAGTTATGTCAAGCGTTGACTTAAACGCTTACTCCGTGATACAGTTGCAGGCTGGCGACAGCAAGCGTTTACAGTCGGGCGCCCTAACTGAAGAGGTCATATGAGAAAACAGCAATGCTTCGGGCCAATCCTCTCGACGACGGCCATCCTCCTCTGCTCTGGCGCTCTGGTCTTGTTTGCACAGACGGATCTGAGCGGCTATTGGGCCTTCCGTGTCAAGGACGGCGGCGTGAACTACTACCAGATGAAGCAGAACGGTGAGAACTTCGGTACGGTTCCCCCGGCGCTGCCGCCGGGCGAGGCGCCGCCCCTGCTCCTGGTGGACCGGCCGCTCAGACCCGCGTATATGAAGGCACCGTCACCAACCCCGATCGCATCGACGTTACACTGACCACCACCGGTCGCGACGCCGGGGCGCTGAAAGGCTGGTTTGAACGCGTCCCTAAGGAAGAGGCTGTCCCGACCCGCATTCCTTCTCCGGAACTGCGCGATGTGCCCGACAATGGTATGGCTCGCACGCCTCCCATGGGCTGGAATAGCTGGAATAAGTACGCTGACGACTTTGACGAAAAGATCGTGCGTGGCATGGCCGACGCCATGGTGTCGAGCGGAATGGCCAAAGCCGGCTATACCTACATCGTGATCGACGAAGGCTGGACCAGCGGCCGCGACGCCAACGGGAAGATAATTCCCAACGGCAAGTTTCCGAGCGGCATGAAGGCAATTGCCGATTACATCCACTCCAAGGGCCTCAAGGCCGGTATCTATTCGTCGCCGGGACCGCAGTCCTGCTGGGGCAAACTGGGCGGTGGCGGATACCAGGGCAGTTGGAAGCACGAGGAAGAGGATGCCCAGACGTTCGCCGGCTGGGGATACGACTACCTGAAATACGACCAGTGCACCGCCGGCCAGGTGTACGACAACACCACCCAGGACGCGCAAGCGGCCTACCAGAAGATGGGCGAAGCGCTGCTCATGACCGGCCGCGCCATGGTTTACAGCCTTTGCCAGTACGGCGCCCACGACGTTTGGAAGTGGGGCGCCAAGGCCGGCGGCAACCTGTGGCGCACCACTGGCGATATCGGCGACCGCTGGGAATCCATGGAGCGGATCGGCTTCGCGCAGATCGACATTTCCCGCTACAACAAAGCCGGCCATTGGAACGATCCCGATATGCTTGAAGTGGGCAACGGCGGGATGACGGCCGATGAGTATCGGACCCATATGAGCCTCTGGTGCATGTTGGGCGCCCCGCTGATGGCGGGCAACGACCTGCGCAGCATGACCGAAGAGACCAAGTCGATTCTGATGAACCCGGAAGTCATCGCCATCGACCAGGACCGCGGCGAGTTCCACCCCGTGGAGCGCCTTTCGGGGCAGGGCACGTTCGAGGTTTTGGCTCGGGAACTGAGCGGCAACGCCTATGCAGTCGGCCTCTACAACCGGGGCGAGCAGCCTGCGGAAATCAGCTTCCGGTTGGATGACCTGAAGTTCGATACCGGCCTTGGTTCGCGCCGGCTGGTGCTCACCGATCTCTGGAAGCATGCGCCGGTTACGGCGACGGCCAAGTCTTCACCGCCACCGTACCGAAGCATGGCGTCGTGCTGCTGAGGGTTGCCGTGGCCGCCGGACGCGGCGGCTTCGGATTCTGATTCCGAGTTGTGAGGCGGACTATACTTCCGCCGGAGTTCCACGAGGTGGCTCGCGGATTCCATGAAAAGGGGGATGTGCCGATTGGCGGCCGGTTTTTCGTGCCCTTTACCTGCTCGCGGCGGTGAACTCGTAGCTGCCGGACTTCAGATTATAGACAGCCCTGCCGTTTTCATACTTGACAAAAGCGACACCTTTCGCTGCGGCGGCATCCTTACCGCCTTCCTTCACAACGCCTGGCGAAGTTGCCGGCAAAAAGAGGGTGGCGGTGGTGTTGGCGGGAACGGTCGCCCGGTAGGTAAGAACCGGGCCGTCCACTTTCCAGGCGCTCGCGATCCTGCCGTACATAGAATCGTAATAGCCCTCCGCCGATGTCATGACTCCCGTAGGATCGGGCTGCGGCTGAAGGATGAACTTTTTGAAACCGGGTTCATCCCGCTGAATGCCCAGCGAATAGGCCATCATCCACTGGCCGACGGCCCCGAAGGAATAGTGGTTGAAGGAGTTCATGCTGTTATTGCCGCCGAAGCCATTGTCCACGGTATATCCGTTGAGCCGTTCCCATATCGAGGTGGCTCCCTGGTCGATGGCATAAAGCCACGACGGATACTGGTTGTTCTGCAAGATCCGGTATGACAGCTCGCTCAGGCCGTTGTCGGACAGGGCCATGTTGATCCAGGAAGTGCCGATGAAGCCGGTCATCAGCGAATACTTCGGGCGTACGGTTCCATCGTCGTCTTTGTTTTCCCGTGCCACGGTTTCGGCCAGATTTTTCACCATGTAGGGAATGTTCTGGTCGTTGAACAGACCCATGGCCAAGCCTACCGCGTAGGACGTCTGCGTGTCCGCCAATTTGAATTCCGGAGGCGCCGGCGCCGCTCCCCGGCCGCCTGGGCCGCCGCGTCCGCCGCGTCCTCCGCCGGTGCCGAGCGTCTTTCTTTCGGCATTGACAAAAGTGGTATTGAAAAACGCCTTTCGCTTTTCATACAGGCCCCGATAATTCGCCGCGTCAGCGGACTTGCCTAGGATTTCGGCCACCCTCGCCATGATGCCGAGGTCATAGGCGTGATATGCCGTCACCAGGAAGGGCGATCCCAGCGCATTGTTTTGCGGCCCCAGCCAGTCGCCCAACTGCCCGTCCGAACTCAAGCCCGATTTCGGATCGATGGTCGTCTCGAGATAGGCCATATAGGCGGCCATAGCGGGATAGTGCCGCTCCAACAGAGCGGCGTCTTTGTATTGCAGGTAAGTTTCCCACGGAACCACGATTCCCGCGCTTCCCCAGAGGACGCCGCCGAAGCCTCCTCCGATGGGCGCTACATCCGTAAACCTTCCGGAAGCGGCCTGCACGTCGCGCATGGCGTACATATGACGGGTAAGGAACTGATCCGCATTCGATAGATAAGTGGCGGTGCGCGAAAAGACATTGATGTCGCCCGACCAGCCCATGCGTTCGTTGCGCTGCGGGCAGTCGGTCGGTATGGTGAGGAAGTTGTCGATGTTGGACCAGACGAGATTCGACCATAGCCGGTTGACTTTTTCACTGGATGTTTTGTAATCGGCCGTCAACTCCCGGACGGAACTCATCGCCACGCCCTGCACGGCTTCCAGCGGAAGCGGCTTATCGATCCCGGTGATTTCGACATATTGATAGCCATGGGAGGTAAACCGGGGCTGGAAAACCTGGCGTCCCGCCTTCATGGTGTAGACGTCCTGGCTAAGTGCGCCGCGATAGTTCTCCGTCATGATCATGCCGACATTTTTCCCCGACTCCTTCAGATCGGGATACGACATTTCGGCATACCGGAGGGTGATTCTGCCGCGGGCGCGCCCGTTGGCGATGGCGATCCTGGGCACGCCCACCAGGTTTTGCCCCATATTGTAGACATACACGCCGGGCCGCACTTCCTTGACGCTTTTCGCCGTAAGAATCCGGAACACGCCGGCATTGTTGCCGATCTGGCCGACGAGGGACAGTTTGTCGTAATTGAACGGCGTCCCGGGTGCTCCACCGCGTCCGGCTTCCGTGCCCGAAAATGCCGTGCCTTCGAGCGGCACCACGACGGCGTTTTTCCATTTGCTGTGGTCATATGCCGCGATGGTCCACGCTTCCACGGCCGGCTCCCTGGCGGCATCGTAGACCTCGCCCATATCCAGGCTGCTATACACCACGGGGCCGTTGGCGTAGTATTTCCATGTCCGGTCGTTAGTGGCGATCGTGTCGGACGACCCATCCTTGTAAGTGACCACGAGTTTGGCCCGCAGCGACTGCCGGTCGCCGAAGTGATTCCATATGTTGCCGAAGCTGAGCAGGCCGCTCCACCAGCCTTCCCCGAGCATCGCGCCCATGGCGTTATCGCCAGCCTTGACCATGGCGGTGACATCATAAGTTTGATACATGTGAGTCACGTTGTACTGAGTCAACCCGGGGTTGTAGTAGTCGTCACCGACACGTTTGCCGTTGAGGAAGACTTCATAGATACCGCGGGCGGTGACATAAAGGCGGGCGCGTTCGACGGCTTTGCCGGAGGTCTTGAAGGTGGTGCGCAGCATTGGGGTCGAGTTACGGCTCGGATTTCCGACCAGAAAGACGCCTTTACCGCCGCCGGCAAGGACATAGCGGCCGCCGGCCACGGAGAATCCGGAGTCAGGGGTGACGAAGCCGGCATAAATTCCCTTATAGGGGCCGCCGGTCAGATTCTCATGAAAGAGGATATGGTTGGGGACGCGGTTGTGGCGAATCGTGACATCGCGGAACGCGGCATTCTGGCCCGGTCCGACGGAAAAACCGATATCGCAGAGCATCCCGTAGGGAATGAAATTGCCGCCCGAACCCACGGGATTCAGATTCACCGAGTTCGCCGCTCCGCCGCGGCCCCCGAAGCCGCCGGGAGGTCCGCCTTGCGGTCCGCCGGGAGCGGGCGGCGGGGCAGCGCCCGCGAACGAGGCATTCCCGTCGATCGAAATAGCGATCTGTCCAAAGGTGCTGCGGAATTCGATAGTATGTTCCGCATTCTTGTTGGCACTATTGACCAGGCCGGTCGAGATATCGAAGCTGCGCAGCGGCTGTGAAGGCGTATCGGTATCTTTGTAGCCGGCGCGGTAAACATGGAGCTTCGCCTTGCCGCCCGGCGTGCCATCGACGGCGGAAATGTCGAGTTCCAGCTTGATATAGCTCTGATCTTTACCGCTTGCGACCTGGTAAATGTTCTTGTTCTTATCCATCAACCGCGAGTCGTTGGCCCCATATACAAAGCTTGCCCGGGTGCTGCCCGGTGCGATGGCCAGGGCATATTTCACGTCGAAGATGGCCAGATAAGGCGCATAGAGCACCAGGTCCTCATCTCCCCCGCCGATCCATTTGGCGCCGCCCCAGGCGCTCGCCTCGGGGGCGGGATCCATCAGCCCGGTTTCAAACCAGGAACCGGCGGCGATTTTCGCCCCCACCTGATTCCACACCGTAACCGTCCAGGAGTATCTGGTAGCGGCCTGGAGCGGGCTCCCGGCATATTTTATGCCGAGCGAGGTTGAGTCTTCGGTCTTCTTCGTATCCCAGACTACGCTGCCCTTGGCGTCCTTGATCTCAATTTGGTACGCGGTCTGCTCATATCCGCGCTCACCTGCTGTGGTGGCCATTTGCCAACTGAAACGCGGCTGTGTCACATCGATACCCAGAGGGGTATTCCGGTACTCCACCTGCAGGTTCTTAACGACGGCAGCCGCATTTGCCTGCGGGACAGCGCAGAGCAGCACGAACGTCATAATCAAGAGCCGTTTCACGGACGGCGAAACTTCAGATGTCTTCTTCACAGTGGCGGTTTGCAGGAATTCTCGTCTCTTCATGGTGATTCGTGCCTTCGATTAGTCGTGGGGGGCGCAAGGTCACGTCCCGGCGCGCGGCGGTTGGCTCCAGCAAGGCAATCAACAATGCTTATAGCATGTGGCGCATCCGCGGGGAACGAAGAATGCCGGCAGGAATGCCGGCGGCCCAGAGGGCACCGCGCCTGAAAGGCTACGCTACCGCTCGAAGCGCCGCCAGCCCTGGAGCAGAACGGCGCAAATGATAATCAGGCCCTTGACGACCTGCTGCGGATAGCCCGGGATGTTCATGAGGTTCATGATGTTGCCGATGATGCCGAGAATGAGCACGCCCAGGAGAGTGTGCAAGGCGGTTCCTTTGCCGCCGGAGAGGCTGGCGCCGCCGATCACGACGGCGGCGATGGCATCCAACTCGGCGCCGGTTCCGACGATGGGCGATCCGACACCGGTGCGGCTGGTGCTGATGATTCCGGCGATGGCGCAGAAGGCGCCGGAAATGCAATATACCGCGAACTTGTACCATCCGGTCCGAATTCCGGCGAGCCGGACGGCGGCCTCGTTGCTCCCGATGGCGGTCACGATTCTTCCAAACACCGTGAATCGCAGGAGAAACGCCACCAATCCGAAAATGGCAGCCATCACGAAGACGGGCGTCGGAACCCCGAGCCAATAGGCGGACCCGAAGTTATTCAATCGCGGATCGGCGATGATGATGGGAGATCCTTTGGAGACGATGAAGGCGAAGCCCCGGGCGATGGTCATCATCGCAAGGGTGGCGACGAATGGCGCCATATTTCTGGCGGCCACCAGATAGCCGGACACGGCGCCGCACAGGGAACCGATAGCGACGGCCAGGACCAGCGCAGGCCAGAGGCCCGATACGCCGAGCAGCCAGGCGACCATGACGCTGGCCAGCGCCGCCACGGAACCGACGGACAGATCGATCCCCCCCGTCAGGATCACCAGCAGCATGCCCAGGCCCATCCCCGCCAGCCCGGCGACCTGGCGCAGGAGATTGAACAGGTTATTCCGGCTGAAGAAAACATCCGAGAGCGATGCCGCGAGCACGAGCATGGCTACGAATATCAGGACGGTGTTGTACTCCAGCAGGAGATGAACGAGGCTCTCCCGATGGCGCGGCCGGGCCGCCGGGCGGTCCACGTCCGCCATGCCTTTCGTGTCTGGTTGCCGCTCTTCCATGAACCGCTTCCTCCCCATCCTTCCGGTCCGCGACCGGCTTCAGGCGTCCGCCGCAGACCCGCGGACCGCCAGCCGCATGATGTTCTCTTCGGTAATCGCGGCGCCCTCCAGCACGCCCGCAATGGCGCCGCGATTGACGACGGCGACCCGGTCGCACAGCCCGATGGTCTCCATCATCTCGGAGGAGACCATGACGATGGCAAGACCCGTGCCGGCCAGATCGTTGATGAGGCGGTAGAGTTCCGCCTTGGCCCCGACATCCACGCCGCGCGTCGGTTCATCGAGCAGCAGAACCCGGCAATCGGCGCCGAGCCACTTGGCGAGGACCACCTTCTGCTGATTGCCGCCGCTCAGGTCGGCCACCTCCGCGTCGATGCTCCGGGCCTTGATTTGCAGTCTGGCGGCCAGCGTCCGCGCGACGCTTTTTTCCTGGCGCTGCCGGATGATGCCGAGAGCGCCCGCCACGCGGCCGATGCTGGGGAGGGTGATGTTTTTGCGGATCGACATATTGAGGATGACGCCATGGTCTTTCCGGCTCTCCGGCACCAGCGCGATGCCGCTGTGGACGGCATCGCGGGGCGAGTGGATGCGCAAGCGGCGGCCGCCCACGGAGATGGTCCCGCCGTCTTTCGGATCGGCGCCGAAAATGGCGCGCAGGATCTCCGTGCGGCCGCTGCCCACCAATCCGGCGATGCCGACGATTTCCCCCGCCCTTACGCTAAAGGAGACGCCGCGGATCTTGCCGCCGCGGTGCAAGCCTTCGACGCGGAGCACCTCGGCGCCGGCGCGGGAGTCGCGGCGCGGGAACATGGCGGTGAGCGTGCGCCCGATCATGAGGCCGATCAGATCGCCGGGGGTGATTTCCGAGGGCAGGACGGTACGAACCACGGCGCCATCCTTGAGCACCGTGATGCGGTCGGCAATGCGGAATATCTCGTCCAGACGATGGCTGATGTATACCAGTCCGACCCCCTGTTCCCGCAGGGTGCGGAGGGCCGCGAAGAGGTTCTCCACTTCCTGGGGAGCGAGTACGGAAGTCGGCTCGTCCAGAATCAGAACCCCGACGTTCTCCGACAGGCCTTTAGCGATCTCGACGATCTGACGGTAGGCGACCCCCAGACTCGCCACCGTGGCGCGCGGATCGATTTCGGGGAATCCGGTCCGTGCCAGCAGTTCTCCGGCGCGCTGGTTCAGGCCGCGCCAGTCCACCAGGCCAAAGCGGCGCGACAAACGGCTGAGGAAGATGTTCTCGGCCACGGTGAGAGCGGGAACGAGCGCCAGCTCCTGGTGAATGATGCCGATTCCGAGGCGGCGTCCGGCGTGCGGATCGGGGATCTCGACCGGCCGGCCGTCGATGCGGATGGCACCGGTATCCTTGCGGAGAACGCCCGAGAGGATGTTCATCAAGGTGGACTTGCCGGCGCCGTTTTCGCCCACCAGGGCGTGAATTTCTCCCGGCCGGACATTGAATGAGACATCCTGCAACGCCTGCACCGCGCGAAACGACTTACTCACACCGGTGATTTCGACACGATAGGTTTCAGGCACCGGAAACCTCCGGACGAAAGACGGGCGCGGCGGGGAGACGGTCAGAAATCCGAGTTCGCACGGTAGAACTTGTCCACGTTGGCCTTGGTGATGGCGGCCGCCTCGGTGTAATAGATCTTAGGGAAATCGCGGCGCCCGGCCAGGTAACCGAGGGCGATTTCCACGGCGGTGGCGGCAACGAGAGCGGGGTCGTTCAACCCGGTGGCGCCGTATTCGCCCCGCCGGATGGCTTCGTAGGCTTCCTTCTGGCCATCGGCCGCGGCGACGACGAGAATTTGACCCTTGCGGCCGGCTTCGGTGATGGCCTTGAGCGCGCCGAGACACATGCTGTCGTTTTCGCACAGCAGCACATTGGCGTCCGGCCGGGCGACCAGGATGTCCTCCATGGCCTTCAGTCCGCCTTCGTGCGTCCAGTTGCCCCAACCCTGGGTGAGGATGTCGAAACCCGACTTATTACTATCGCGGAGCTGCTGCTCGATGATGCCGCGGAAGACGCCCTGGCGGCGTTCTTTGCCGACGGGATTGCCCTGGGTGCCGCTCAACAGCGCCATGCGGATGGGCTGGCCCTTCATGCGGGAGGCAAGCCACTCGCCAATCAGCTCGCCATTGGCCAGGTTGTTGGACTGCACGTTGGTGACGTAGTCGGCGGAGGGATCGATGGAGCTGTCGATGACGATCACCGGAATGCCCGCGCGGGTAGCCGCCCTGGTCGCGGGGACCAGTCCCTTGGGATCCTTGGGGTTCAGGATCAGGATATCGATGTTCTTGGACAGCAGGTCCTCGACATCCGCCAATTGCTTGTTCATGTCGTCGTGGGCTTCGGTAGCGATCACGGCCTTGACACCCATTTCCGCGGCCTTCTTCTTGACGGCATTGGTCTGGGCGGCGAAGTAGGGAGCGGCGAGGGTATACATGGAGAGACCGATGGTGATCTCTTTGGCGGCTTTGGGGGCGGGCGCGGTTGCCGCGGCTCCCGCGGTGAGCGGCGCCCGGGAAGCCGGCGGCGGGGACGGGGCGCCACAGCCCGCCAGGACCGCCGTGGCCAACGCCACCGCGGCCGCCATAACCAATACCCCATGTCTGGTGTTCAGAGGATCCTCCTTGCGCAATCAGCGGACTAATCCAACGCGATGATCACCTTCATGATATTCCCATGGGCTTCGTCGATCGTTCGGTAAGCCGCCGGATAGTCTTCGAAGGCGAAGCGGTGGGTAATCAATTCGTCGAAGCGGATGGCGCCGGAGGCCGCCATGGCGATGGCCGCTTCGTAGTCGTTCTTCCGGTACATCAGGGAGCCGGCCAGGACCAGCTCGCGGTCTTGCACCAGGCCCAGGTCCACCGCCGGCGGCGTCCCGAAGACTCCGACCACGACGATTATCGAGCCTTTGCGCGCGTGGCGGATGGCATCGGCCATAGCTTCGGGCGATCCTGCGCACTCCAGGATCACGTCGGCGCCATCCGGTCCGAAGGCCTTCCAGGCTTCTCCGAGATCCTCGCGGCGCCTGTCCACGACAAGCGGGAAACCAACCTGGCGCGCCTTTTCGAGCCGGTACCCGCTGACATCGGTGATGAGGATGCACCTGGCGCCGGAGGCGCGCGCCGCCTGCGCCACCAGGTTGCCGATGGTTCCGGCGCCGAGCACGGCCACGCATTTTCCGCGGACGTCGCCGAACCTGGCGAGAGCGTGCACGGCGACCGCGAGCGGCTCGATCATGGCGGCCTGGTCGAGGCCGATGGGCTCGGGGACTTTGAGCGCCATGGCGGCCGGCGCCGGAAAAAACTCCTGGGCGGCGCCGCCGGTTTGAAAACCCATGACGCGGAGATGGTCGCAAATATGATACATGCCCTGGCGGCACGGGTAGCAGGCGCCGCAGGTGACCTGGGGCATGACGACCACGCGGTCGCCGGCGGCGAATCCGCGCACCGCGGCGCCCAGCGAATCAACGGTTCCGGCAACCTCGTGGCCCTGGACGACGGGATAGGTGGTGTAGGGGTGGCGGCCGTGATAGACGTGGATATCGGAGCCGCACACGCCGATCCGCCGGACGCGCACGAGGACTTCGTCATCGCCCGGGACGGGTTTGGGGACCTGCCGGAACTCGATGGTGCCGGGCATGGTCATGACAGCCTGTCGCATCACGTTTCTTTTAGCACAGTTCCGCGTGGTTCGCGGGCGGGGCTGACGGCGACGTCCAAGTGGTCGGCAACGGCCGTGAGCGGCTTGTTACGGGAGGAATGACCAAAGCCCGCTGTGGCGACGAGGATTCTCCAGGCGGCGGTTCAGGCAGCCGTGACAAAAACTCGCCCTGGGCGACGAGCCCGTGGCCGGTTGCGGACGATAATCTCAACGTCCTGGTTGAGGGACGTGAGGAACCGCATCAGGCGCTCCACCGAAAAGCCTTCCAGACGATAATTTGAAAGAGCCGAGACTTTGGGCTGGTTGATGCCTAACAGTTCCGCCGCCTTCCCCTGCGAGAAGCCGCGGCGGTGCAGGACGTCGTTGATCGCTATGGCGAGACGGACCTTCGTCTGGCGTTCGCCGGCGTCCGCAAAGCCGAGGTCGGTGAATACGTTCCCCGAACTCCGTACGACTTTCCCGCTACTTTTCGAGGTTGGTGTTGCCATATCGATTCTCATAGTCCTGTCTGGCCAGTCTTAGGCGTTGTGAAACGAGATCCACATCCGGTTTCGGTGTCTGGATGCCCCTATGCGACTTCTTCTGAAAGCAGTGCAACACATAAACGGCCCGACGGAAGCGAACGGTATAGACGGCGCGGTATGTGTTTCCGTCATGATCCTCCACAACCTCTAGTACTCCGGAACCTGCTCCCTTCCACGGCTTCGCCGCAGGGTGTTTCCCGCCAAATTGAGCAACGCTTAGAGCAGTTCCCATTCCGTCTTTGACCGCTTCGGGAAACGCCAGCAAGTCCCGTTTCGTCGAGCCGACCCAATACAAGGGTTGTTCGCCGTGAGTCGGCCTGCGCATCAGGACTTCATCCCAGTTTTAGGATACCATGAACCGGCTGTGTGATTAGATCTCATGACGTGCAAACGGTGGGGCGTCGCCCAGTTTCATGGATCGGTGTTTACCAAGGTCTATCCGCCAGCTTGCCATCGGCGGGGCGGCTTGGCCAGTGTACGATAACGCTACATATCGTCCACTAGCGTCCACGGCACAAAGGGAAGACCGGGTTTTGGCGGGTGGTGACATCATCGAGCCGAGTCAAAAAACATCGAGAGGGAATCGATATACTTCTGGGTGCTGCTTTTGGTCGATCTTGCTGTCAAAGTTGCCGTAATGCCAAGTGTCATCATGGAAGCCGCCGGACTCACTGCCGTAAAGGGTAAGCAGTTTTGATCGCACGGCGATGGTGGTGAGATTATATCCGTGCAGGCCATTGAACCGGTTGCCCCAAACGTCGAAGGTGACAGCCACATCAGGTCGGCCAGATGCCGCCAGTTCCGCACAGAGTTGAGGACCGGATGCGTGCTCCTCATAGTGTGGGTTGTCTAGGAACCACAGCTTAATCCCCTCAACGTGTGGAAACTTCTTGTCTCTCGTATCAACCACTCCTACGCACTGCCAGCCCATTTGCTTCGTCACGGAACGGTGCTCATCTGGTACACAACCGGCGCAGGCTATGGAGAGCGCAATCAGCGCAACGCGTGACAGCCAACAAATGCGAGTGGCGATACCCACGTGTCGATAGTAGCGTTATTTGTCGAGGTTGGTAAACGGCGTTACCGTACATTGGCTCCAAAAGACTGTCCCAGGCGGATCAGTCCTGGTACGTCCCGCTCGCGTCAACTTGACGTTTAACGCGCCAACCGACATTGCGATGCTCCTGTCGGAGCGATCCGGCGGAGGACACACACGGTCTTAAGCCCTTCGTTGGCTCCGGCGGCTTTGCGGGAACAAACTCGCTGATGCGGCTGATGCTAAACTGGATACATCATGAGCATCAGAACGACCGTTACACTCGATGACGATGTCGTGGCGCGCGTGAAACGTGAAAGCCAGTCCAGGGGAGCTTCGTTCCGGGACACCCTCAATGATCTGCTGCGAGCGGCACTGTTGGGTGTCGACAACAAGCCGCGCCGCCGTGTGCTCGCAATTCAACCCACTCACATGGGGCACAAACCGGGGCTGAACTATGACAACATCGAGTCGCTCCTGGAGTACGGCGAGGGAGATCGGCACCAATGACCATTATCGACGCCAACCTGCTGCTGTACGCCTATAACGCCGATGCGCCGCAGCAGAGGACATCGGCACAGTGGCTGGGAAGGCTCCTCAAGAGCGGCGAAATCGTCGGCCTGCCATGGGTAACGATCTGGGCGTTTATTCGCATCAGCACCAATTCAAGAATCTGGGCCAATCCGAAATCCGCCAAGGAAGCATTTGCAATCGTTGGCGAATGGCTGAGGCAACCCGGCGTCGTTCCGTTGCATCCTGGGCCACTTCATGCTGAAATTCTGGAAAAGCTCGTGAGGGACCGCGGCGCAACCGGTCCATTGGTAACGGACGCTGTCCTTGCAGCACTCGCGATGGAACATGGAGCCCTGCTGGCGTCAACCGACCAGGACTTCCGTCGCTTTCCGGAGCTTCGGTGGCTGAACCCTCTCGGAACGTAGCACTCCGCACCGGCCTGGTGATTGCGGCGGCCGGCCACTTGCCGGGAAACGCCCGACCCGTCGATGTGCCGGCGCACTGCGGAGAGGCGGCTCAGGCGGTGCGGTTCGGTTGCAGGCCGGATGCGGCGCACGGTGCACGGTGGTAGAAAAGGAACACGATGAGAAACCAGCCTCCCGATGACCTCGCCGGCACGACCGATCCCGTGCTCGCGGCCCGCCCGATTCTGGAGAGATTCGGGCTGGGCGGCCGCACGGCGCTGGTAACCGGCGCGGGCCAGGGTATCGGCCGGGCGCTGGCCTTCGCTCTCGGCCAGGCGGGTGCCGCGGTGGCGGTGGCCGACATCGCGGGCGACAAGGCCGAGGCGGTCGCCGAAGAACTGCGGGCGCACGGGATCACGGCTCTGCCGATCCAGGCGGACGTCACCGATCCGGCCGCGGTGAACGGCATGATGGCGAGCGTGCGGGAGGCGTGGGGAAGGCTGACGGTCGCCGTGAACAACGCCGGCGTCGGCACCTGGGAGGACTCCGAAAAGCTATCGGACGAGCAATGGCGCCGGGTGCTGGACGTCAATCTGAACGGCGTTTTTTGGTGCTGCCGGGCGGAGGCGGCGCTGATGCTGGAGGCAGGCTACGGCAAGATAATCAACACCGCGTCCATGTCCGGCCGCATCGTGAACCGGCCGCAGAACCAATCCGCTTACAACACATCGAAAGCCGGGGTGATCCACCTGACCCGGTCGCTGGCGGCGGAGTGGGCGGAGCGGGGTGTCCGGGTCAACTCCATCAGCCCCGGATACACCATGACGCCGCTGCTCGGCGACCTCATTGCCACGCCCGAGGGAAAGGACAAGCTGGACCGCTGGATGGAGCTGATTCCCATGCGCAGGCTATGCTCGCTCACCGACTTGCAGGGCGGGGTGGTGTATCTGGCGAGCGAAGCTTCCGACATGGTGACGGGTCACGACCTGGTGATCGACGGCGGCTATTGCTGCTGGTAGGCGGCGTCCAGCGACGGGTGCGGGGGCGCGACGCACTCCCTAAACCCAGGCCGCCAGGGTGGCCCGCGTTCCGTGTTGGTAGAGTCCCCGCAACGCTTCGGCCAGCAGGGCGCGAAATGGGGCGGCGGCGGGGAGCACATCGCCGAACACCTCGCGGATGGCGAGCAGCGCTCCCGGATCGGCGCCACCGGAGCGGGCGCACTCGGCAAGGCGGGTGGCCAGGGGGTCGACGATGTCATCCGTTCCGGCCAGGTAGCGGAACCAGCCCGCCACCGCCAGGCTGAGCATACGGACGGGGCCGCCGCGCGCCAGTTGTTCGAGGATCGAGGGCAGCACGAACTCGCGGATGCGCACGGACGCATCGGTGCCGATACGGGACAATTGGTCGCTGATTGCCGCGTTGGCAAAGCGCTCCAGCAGGGTTGCTTTGTATTCCTCGAGATCGATCCCCGGAACCTGGGGAAGCAGCGGCGTCACCTCGTCATCCATCATGGTTCGGATGAGCTTCCGGATCTGCTCATCCTGGATGGCCTGGTGAACGTATTCGTACCCCAGCAGCATGCCGAGGTAGCAGAGGGCCTGGTGGCTGGCGTTGAGCAGCCTCATCTTGACCTTCTCGTAGGGCAGTACGTCGCTGGTCATCAACACGCCGGCCTGTTCCCAGGCGGGCCGCCCGCCGGAGAAACGGTCTTCGACGATCCATTGGCGGAAGGGCTCGGTAACCACCGGCCAGGCGTCGTGGATGCCGAACTCGCGCTCCACCATGCGCCGGTGTTCGTCGGTGGTGGCGGGGGTGATGCGGTCGACCATGCTGTTGGGGAAGGCGCCGTGGCCGGCCAGCCACGCGGCGAGAGTGGAATCGCGGCGTTCGGCAAAGGCGAGGAGCGCCTTTCGGGCGACGTCTCCGTTGTGCTGCAAATTATCGCAAGACAGCACGGTGAAGGGAGGGATCGCACGCCGGCGGCGGCGGTCGAGGGCTTCGGCCAGGTAGCCGAAACATCCCACGGGCCGGTGAGGATGGCGCAGATCGTGTTGGATGTCGGCGTGCGAGTCCTCGAATTCCCCGGTCCAGCGGTTGACGCGGTAACCACCTTCGGTGATCGTCAAAGAGACGATGCGGCACTGGGGATCGGCCATCCTCGCCAGGACCGCTTCCGGGTCGCCGGGAGCGTAGAGGTGATCGAGGACGGAGCCGACGACGCGGGCGCGGCTCGCGGTGCCGGATGTTTCCACGACGGTGTAGAGACAATCCTGGGAGTGCAGCGCCTGGTGCATGGCGCGGTCCTGGGGAAGCAATCCCACGCCGCAAATTCCCCATCCCGAGGGTTCCCCGCGTTGCAGGAGATCGTCGAGGTAGACGGCCTGGTGGGCGCGATGGAATCCGCCGACGCCGATGTGCACGATACGCTGCGCACAGTCCTGGCGGTGGTAGGCAGGCACGGCGACCGCGGGTGGGAGGAGCGGCAGGTTGGAGGCGCACAACCTGATGGGCGTCCTGGAGGTTTCGGGCATGGTTCAGCCTTTATTTTAACGGCGGCGATGGCCGTCGACCGGCTGGTAATAATGCCATAATCAGCTCCGGAGTCGAGGCCGTGCGCCGGCCTGGATGACTGGGTGGCTGGTTGAATCGCTTCGCCGGTGTCTCTGCCTTGGCCTCAGACCTTCGTGAGGAGACGATGCACCCGCTCGGCGTTCTCCCGAACTTCATCTTTGGCGCGCGGGAACAGGCCGATGAAAACGCCATCGGTGGGCTTGATACTTTCGTAAGCGGTGCGGAAGGCCTGTTCGGCGTTGGCCACGCGCCCCGCCGCCATGATCTTGAACGCGAAGCACGGCTTGCGCGTGGCCCGCATGACTTTGTACATACGCGGCGGGTCGCTTTGCAGGTAACACTCCCCCTGCATCTCCACCAACTCGCCGTTGAGCACCTTGCTCCATTCCTCGCGGGTGCGGGTGCGATTGTAGACACAGCCGGCGTAGAAATCGACATCCCAGCCCTGCTCTTCCACCATGGCGATCACTTCCGGCTTATGGGTGCCCACGCCGACCATGGTGCCCATGTCGCGGACCTTCTTACACCACTCCTTGACGTCGTTCATCGTGCCGTTCTGGAAAGCCTTGTCGGTGTTCTCGCCGTGATGGTAGACGGACATCGGCTTGAACGCCTTGACGGCGGGCGAAGGGTCGGGCATGCCTTGCACGATGAGGTGCATTTTGCCGCCTTCGGCCAGGAAACGCTCGAGATCGAGGGGAGCGCGGGGGCTGGGATAGTAGTTGAAGGTGTTAATGCCGAAGCGGTTGCACTGGTGCAAGACATCGCAGACACGGTCGGCGGTAAAGTACTCACGCATCACCGTGCCGAAGTTCTGATTGTAATGGGCGTAACCGTAGAAGGGGTTGCAGCCGGCGACCAGGCGGCTGATTTCCGCGCCGCCGAATTTCATTTTCGGCACCTGTATTTCAGAGGCGGCCCGCAGCGGTGGAGCGGGCGGCGTTTCGGGAGTCGCCGAGTTTCCCCGGCCAGGGCTTTGTTCCGTTCGAGGTCCGGTCGACTGGGGAGCAGTCTGCCCCGCCAGAGTTGCGGCTCCGGTCAGTCCAGCCGCGGCGAACGCGGCGGAATGGAGGAAGTTGCGTCGTGTGTCAGGCTGTTGCATCGCCTCTCCTTGAAATGAAATCGGCTGCCACGGACAGATATAAAGACCCGTTTATCGCTGCACCCAGCTTAGCGTGCGGCGGAGTGCCAATCAACAGAATTCGGTAGCCGTTGTCGGATGGAGCGCCGCCAGGTATTGACAGGGGTTTAGAGAACGGCGTATGGTCGAATGTGCTCAACCAGCGAATATGGGGCTTTTTTGCCCTTGCCACGATTGCGGTGCTTCATGCCGCCGACAGCAATATGGGGCGCGGCGGGCGCGATTGGCCGGTGTACGGCGGCAATTCCGCCAGTACCCGCTATTCCCCGCTGAAGCAGATCAACCGATCGAACGTGGCGCATCTTACGGTGGCATGGACCTACGATACGGCCGATGGTGCGGGCGCATCGCAGACCCAACCGATCGTGGTGGAGGGCGTGCTCTACGGACTGACGCCCAAACACAAAGTGATCGCGGTGGAAGGGGCAACTGGCAAGGAACTCTGGCGTTTCGACCCGGGAACCGCCGGACGGGGGCCGAATCGAGGCTTGGTCTACTGGTCCCGGGGCACGGACCGGAGGATCTTCTCGGCTCTGGACAGTTTCGTGTACGCACTGAACGCCGCCACCGGAAAACCGATCCCGGGTTTCGGAAAAGATGGCCGAATCGATCTGCGTGAGGGTTTGGGCCGCGATCCGTCGGGAATGTCGATCGCGCTCACCAGCCCCGGCATCATCTATAAGGACCTTCTCATCGTGGGTGGCCGGACGCCGGAGGCGCTGCCGGCGCCTCCCGGAGACGTTCGCGCCTACGACGTGCGAACCGGCAAGCTGCGCTGGGCATTCCACACGATTCCGCACCCGGGCGAGTACGGCTACGAAACCTGGCCGAAGGACGCATGGACCTACAGCGGGTCGGCAAACAACTGGGCGGGAATGGCCGTGGATGAGAAGCGGGGAATCGTGTACGTGCCGACCGGATCGGCGGCTACCGATTTCTACGGGGCGGATCGAATCGGAGACGACCTGTTCGCGAACTGTCTAATCGCCCTCCATGCGGAGACGGGCGAGCGGATCTGGCAGTTCCAGGGGGTGAGGCACGATATATGGGATCGCGATTTCCCCTCGCCGCCCACGTTGGTCACTATCCAGCGCGACGGCAAGGCAGTGGACGCGGTAGCGCAAACGACCAAGCAAGGATGGGTCTACCTCTTCGACCGCACCAACGGGAAGCCGCTCTTCCCCATCGAGTACCGGAAATATCCCGGCAGTTCCTTGCCCGGCGAAGTGGCCGCGGAGACGCAGCCGCTGCCGACCAGGCCGGCGCCCTTCGCGCGGCAATTGCTGACCGAAGAGATGCTCACCAATCGCACGCCGGAAGCGCACCAATGGGCGCTCGGCCGATTCCGCGAGCTGCGCAGTGAAGGGCAGTTCGTGCCCTTCGGCGTAGGACGCGAAACCGTCATCTTTCCCGGTTTCGATGGGGGAGCGGAGTGGGGTGGCTCGGCGTTCGACCCGGAGAGCGGATTGCTCTTTGTCAACGCCAACGACCTGCCTTGGACTTCCAGCATGGCGGAGAACGAGGGGGGCGCTTCCGGCAAGCAGCTTTACCTCACCAACTGCGCCAACTGCCACGGCGACGATATGTCCGGCGTGCCGCCGCAGATTCCCGCGCTCACCGGAATCGGATCGAAGCGCAACCCACAGCAACTGGCGGCGGCGATCCGGCAAGGCGCCGGACGGATGCCCGCATTCCCGAGCTTTCGGCAGCCGGAGCTGAACGCTCTGGTGCAGTACATGACGAGCGGGGAGAATAAGGAAGCGAGCGCGAACGCCGGCGCGGGGAAAGCTCCCCGATTCCGTTTTACGGGCTACCACAAGTTCTACGATCCCGATGGGTACCCGGCCGCGGCGCCGCCGTGGGGCACGCTGAATGCGATCGACCTGAACACCGGCGAGTACGCGTGGAAGATTCCGCTGGGGGAGTATCCCGAACTAGCGCAAAAGGGCATGAAAGATACGGGAACGGAAAACTACGGCGGCCCCATCGTGACCGCCGGAGGCATCGTGTTCATCGCGGCGACCAATTTCGACCGCAAATTCCGCGCGTTTGACAAGCAGACCGGTAAACTGCTTTGGGAAACCACGCTGCCGTTCGCCGGCAACGCCACGCCGGCAACCTATGAGGTGGGTGGGCGCCAGTTCGTGGTCATTTACGCTACGGGCGGCAAGGGCAAGCCAAGCGACCCGACTGGGGGCGCCTACGTGGCATTTGCACTACCGGGTCAGACGCGCGTGCGGTAAGCGCTGTCGATTATCGGTATGAGATGGGGAACCACAATTGTTTGGACAATCTTCCATCACCGCGGCAGATCGTAGTGGCCGATGGCGGACAACAGGAGTAACTTGACGATCTCCAGTTTCCCCGACATTCCCCCGATCTTGGAGGGCACCGGTCCGGAGACCGGGTAGGTTCGGACGACAGGAAGCTCCTTCACTTTGTAGCCGAGCCGCGGCGCCTTGATGGAGAGATAGTAATGCAGGTTGTAAGTATCGAATACGTCCCGGAACGGCTGCACCGCCGGGTCCGTCAGAAAGCGCGTGCTGAAGGCGCGAAACCCGTTGGTGGTGTCCGTGTACCGGAATCGCGCGGCCAAACTGATTACCGGCACATGAATCAGCATCGCCGCCAGCTTGCGTTCCAACGGCGTATTGTGTTCCGCACCGCCCGGCAGGAAGCGTGAACCCTGCACGAAGCCGTAGCCTTCCTCGAGGGCGCTCAGGAATGCCGGAATGGCTTCCACGCCGTCCTTTCCGTTCCCATCCAGGGTAACCATTCCCTCGTATCCCTGAAGGATCGAGTAGGCGAACAGCATGCGCAACTGGGCGCTCAGTTTTCCGGGACCCGTCTTGACCAACAAGGTCCGCACTCCGAGGCGCTGCAAAATTTCGGGGTCCGTGCTGCCATCCTTGCTGCCTCCATCGCCGATGATCAGGTCCGCCGGAAGTTGGAGATTGGCCATACGCTCCAGTTGTCGGGTGATGCGGCTGCCTTCGTTGATCACGGGAATGCCGATGCAGTACCGGGAGCGGCGCGGCCGGAATTCGTGGGTTTCGTAAGCCGGCACCCGCCAGGACTTTTCCATTGTTGCTGTAGGACTCACTTAGAATTCTCCACCGTAGGTGCGGGCCAGGAACGCGACGGCCTGCCGCAGAGCCGGACCGGGCTCGGCCTCCTCCCGCATTTCGAGCGACACCCAGCCAGTATATTGCAGTTCGCGCAGGGTGGC
>Ga0182030_10006068_pt1 | contig 25547 bp, 20 predicted proteins | sample 812S3MmetaG_FD_121299 | JGI IMG/M metagenome (GOLD analysis project Ga0182030, IMG submission 121299) | Permafrost microbial communities from Stordalen Mire, Sweden - 812S3M metaG (Illumina Assembly) | ecosystem: Environmental > Terrestrial > Soil > Wetlands > Permafrost | place: Sweden...
AAAATCCGGACCAGCCGCTGATTCTGTACGGCCTCGGTGCAGAAGATGTCGGGAATGAGCACGATCCCCAGCCCCATGATTCCTAATTCCCGCCCCAATCTTGCACTGTTCACAACTAACTTGTTAGTGACGCGGATAGCCTGCCTTTTTGAGCGTCGGCGGGACAACCACAATCCTTCCCTCTGCTCCACCTCGGTCACGATCCAGTCATGTTTGGCGCAGTCCTCAAGCGAGTGCGGTGTCCCGCGTCGGGCCAGATACTCAGGGCTGGCATAGATACCGCGAGGCACGATAGCAAGCTGCTTGCAAACCATCTGGGAGGGTTTGATCTCGCCAACCTGAATGGCGATATCGAAGGGCTCCTTCAGCAGATCGATAAAGTCATTGTTGTGCAGGCGGATCGTGATTGTTATTTCCGGAAATAGACGAACAAAATCGTCGATCAGACGGGCGAGCCAGGTTACGCCAAAATCAGCAGGAACGGTCAGCCGAAGCGTCCCCTGCATACCCGAGTGGAGTGTACGAACTTCCTGCGAGGCATCATGTAGCTCGGCTGCGATGTTCGTGCAGCGCTGATACAGCAATGTGCCAACCTCGGTAAGAGTCAGCTTTCGAGCGCTCTTCTTGACCAGTATGCAGCCGAGGTGCTGTTCTAGCCTGGCCAGCCGCCGGCTGATTGTGGACTTTGCCAATTGCAGTTTGATGCCGGCTGCGGTGAGACTCCCTGCCCTGATAACTTCGTAGAAAAGCATCAAGGAATCTAAATCCATGTGGCGCTCTTCTGGGCTCTCTCTATTACACAAAACTGTCATGAGTTTGTATCCAAGCAGGGCTTGCTTACGCTATAGGCTTCCTCGGTAAGGCCTTTTTGATCGTCGTCTTTTTGTTCCACGCGTCACCTGCCCAATGTTTTGTACCAGATGGAACGTTAGTGTAGCGCATTGTTGAGGGGCCCAGTCAGTATCTGGGAAAGTTGGGCCCTCGATTGCCATAGTGCCTGGTGCTCCGCCGGCGAACGCTAGTACCGTGACCATGTATCCATGTAATCAGGATAGATACTCGGAGTGAAGCGAGTGTGAAGCAAGCGTGATTCAGGCAGGATAATGTCCTTGCAAAATCAAGCGGATGTATTTCTGATGTGGCTCGTCTCTCAAGAATCTAACCAAACCGCTTAGGTTTATGCTAATACGCCAAAAGTTGACGTGATAGACGGACTGCGGGTCGTTGTCTACCCGAACGACCATAGACCTGCACATGTGCATGTCATCGGCACTGGCTGGGAGGCCGTTTTTAAACTGATTGCCCCGACGGGCCGCCAGAGCTGCGAGAAAATTACGGTTTCTCGCCCGGCGATCTGGCGAAAATCAAGGCAGCCTTGACAGCGAGAACAGCGCATCTGTGCGCGGCGTGGAGCAAGATTCATGGTGAACCATTAAGGACGAATTCGAGGCAGCAAACCTTCGGGCGGCGGCTGTGCTGGCCAAGACTCCAACCGCTGTTGCGGCTCGCTATGACCGCCGGACTGACCGCGTGGTCATCGACCTCAGCAGCCGCCTTACCGTTTCTTTCAAGCCGCAGGACGCCCAGGGGCTTGATGAGGCGAAGCCCGAACAGCTTGCCAAAATCGAGATTTCGCCATCAGGGCTCGTGTTGCATTTCCCAAAGCTCGATGCCGATCTTTACCTGCCTTCGCTCCTCGAAGGGTTCCTCGGGTCGCGGCGGTGGATGGCGGCGCAGTTGGGCAAGGCAGGGGGACAAGCACGCTCGGTTGCCAAGGTGGCGGCTGTGCGCGCCAATGGCAAACTCGGCGGACGCCCGAAGAAAGCGGCTGTCTCAAAATAGATGAGCCGGGCGTCGAAGTGGAGGCGGTAGAGTTCGAACTATTTGCGACGCTTTTTCGCTATTTTGTACGCGTTTTGTACTTTCGACAACCATCCCTCCGCTCTGAATTCCACGGCCTGCGCCAGAGATTTCCTATGCGGAAACTCATCATGCTAAACTCAAGATACTAGAGCATGAAGCTCTACTCTATTCCGCGTCTCTCAGATGCAAAAAGCGAATAACGGCTAGACAACTTTGACCAAATTCATAAAAACGTCAGCACTCAAACCAGAGCCTCTAAAGCGCCCTCGTCGGAAAACAGGCATTCAATCGATTGAAGTCGGTGTGCCGCTGCTTCGAGCCTTAACCAATGCGGTTGGCCCAATGACCCTGACTGCGCTTGCCACGGCTGTCGGTATGCCCGCCAGCAAGGCGCACAAGTATCTTGTCAGTTTCATACGCGCGGGATTGGTTTCCCAGAGTGCTTCCACCGGTCTGTACGATTTCGGTCCCTTTGCCTCCGAGCTGGGATTCGGTGTGCTGCGCCGCATCGACGTGGTAGATCTTGCACAGGATGCCCTCGAGGATCTGCGTGATCGCCTTGATCTGTCCACCTCGCTCGCCATCTGGGCAAGCACCGGACCAATCGTGGTTCGCCGCGCGGAGAGCCGCCAGACCACTGCGCTGTGGACACAGTTGGGGGCAACCCTGCCGCTGTTGACTTCGGCAAGCGGCAGAATTTTTGCCGCCTACCTCCAGCGCTCCTTCACCCGGGAGCTGATGCAGACAGAACTCCGCCTCAAAGATGGTCCCGCCGCCTCTGCCGGATTGTGCAGCATGGAAAAGGTGGACGCCATGCTGGAAGAGGTTCGAAAGGATGTCAGTGCCAGTGTCGTCGGTCTTCTCCATGCCGGCGTCACCAGCATCGGGGCTCCGATCATCGATCACAATAATTACGTCGTTGGCGCACTGGCGCTGGTCGGTCCCGCCGGCAAGGTCGATCCGGCATGGAATGGAAAACCGGCGCGCACAACTCGAGCCATCGCCAGTACACTCTCACGCCGGCTCGGCGCCGCCATATCTCTCGGCAAATCGTAGCCGGGATAAGCCGAAGATTGCGGTCATCTCCGCCTCCTGCTGCCAGGGGAGGCGTTTGGTCGGCCGCCCTGAAATCACGTCCTGCGCCTGCATTGCCCTCGCTCCAATGCAGCCTTCAGGGAAGAACCCGTGCCTGGCATGATCTCTCGTCCACGACAGCTCAAAAGTGACCCGTCAACGCCTCACCATGCTGGGAAAAAATTTGATTGCTTTCTTCCTCGAAGCGAGTTACTGTTTCGCCACCCAGACAAGCGACAGCAGTTTCTCATTGAGACAATTTTGAGATCATGACGGAGTGTGAATATGCAAAAAGTTTTTGTAAACCGGGTTCTCGGTGAAGGTAAGTTCAACATCTTTCACTGGATGTTCTTGATTTTGTGCTTCCTCATTGTGACCTTTGAAGGTTATGACCTTGTAGTCTATGGAGCTTCGGTTCCCCTCATCATGAAGTACTGGTTCCTCAAGCCGGCCTATGCCGGAGTGATTGGAACCTATGCATTGTTTGGAGCCGCTCTTGGGTCGCTATGTTTCGGCCGCCTTGCAGATAAGATTGGCCGTAAGAAAACCATCCTCATCTGCACCACTCTTTTCAGCGTCTGCATGATCGTCTGCGCCGTCAGCCCCGATCCAATTATCTTTGGCGTTTTCCGCGTCCTGACCGGCATCGGCATCGGCGGTGCAATGCCGAACGTCGTTGCCCTGGCTACGGAATGGACACCGGTTCGTCATCGCTCCCTGATGGTGACCGCGATTTATACCGGTATGCAGTGGGGCGGTATTTTGGCAGCCGGAATTGGCATATGGCTGCTGCCACTCTACGGATGGCGGTCGTTGTACCTTTTTGGCGGCATCACAATCCTCCTTTTGCCTTTCCTCCTCGGCTGGCTGCCGGAGACCGCTCCGCGGCTGATCGCAACTGGCCGTATTGCCGAACTCATCAAGCAAATCAAGCGTGCGCAGCCGGAAGTTACGTTGCCCGCGGGAGCCGAATATGACGTCGACAAAACCGCCGACTCTTCGCCGTTAATCGATGTCTTCCGGCAAAACCGCGGGTTGAGCAGTGTGTGTTTCATCATCGTCTACTTCACGACCCTGTACATGATTTACGGTCTGAACATCTGGCTGCCGAAGTTGATGATGAATGCAGGCTACCCGCTGGGCTCGGCCCTCACCTTCCTGTTGGTGCTCAATCTTGGATGTTTTATATTGAACATCTTCACGGCGGCAATTGCCGACAAGATCGGCCCCAGGAAGATGGTCCTGATCTCCTACTTCCTTGGCTTCTTCGTGATTGCGTCGCTGAGCATGAAGACCAACATCTGGCTCCTTTACCTTCTGGTTGCTCTGGCTGGCGTCTTTACCATGGGTGCACACAATATCGTGCATGCTTACGTCTCGCAGTTCTATCCTCCCTCCGTGCGCTCCACCGGCTTAGGCCTGTGCTTTGGTCTGGGACGAATTGGCGCGGTTCTCGGTCCTATTCTTGGCGGGGTTCTGATGCAGATGCATGTCACCATATTCGTATCCTTCCTGGCGTTTGCGATACCGAGTATGATCTCGTTCGTTGCTTTCTTCCTCACCCAGGACAAGTACAGCTACACTACGCAGGCCATTGCTGCCAGCAAGGCTCAGCAAGGTGTGGGAGTTTGAGCTATGCAGTAGCATCAATTTGAGCCCCGTGCAGGGTCCATATATGCTGTCAATTTCCGCACGGTGATCTTACAACTTAACCCGGCGCTGACGTAGCTCTGGGAAAGCGGGAAACGGGCTGTTCTTTTTCCAAGCGGGCGCAGCCCTCGTCCTTTCCACAGCTTTGCGCCGCCGCAAATTCCGCAGGCGTTTTGCCGGGAAGCAGGGCCTCTGGAGCGTAGCGAAAGAGGCCCTGCTCCCCGGCTGTGCCTGATAGAATTATTCATTCGCACTTCAAGTGCGAGGAGGAAAAATGCGAATCATAAATACTTCTGAAATGATTGACAAAGCCAAATTCAATGGCTTTTTTAAAGCGGTTATGGCCATTTGCTTCATAACGACCATCTGTGATGGTTTCGATATCAACATTTTCGGCTTAATCATCCCTACCTTCATGAAGGAGTGGCACATCGGCCCCGCACAGGTAGGCCTCCTTGGCAGCTGGGGGATGTTCGGGATGATCTTTGGATCAATGGTGTTTGGGCCCCTGGCCGACACCATTGGCAAAAAGCACTCGATCCTCATCGGCACCGCAGGGTATGTAATATTCACCGTCGCCTGTGGCTTTGTGCATACTATTTCGACTTTTGCCGTCTACCGCTTCCTTGCAGGTTTCTGCCTGGCAGGTATTTATCCCCTGGCCGTGGCCTTCACCTCTGAATACTCCCCAAAGCCCATTCGCAGCCGGCTCACGGTGTGGGTCACCTCCGGCATGGCCGTCGGCACGGTGATTGCTGCCCTGGTGGGTATAGCCGTCATTGGGCCTTACGGATGGCGCGCAATGTTCTACATTTCGGGCATCATGATTTTGCTGCTCATCGGTCAGTCCTATTTGCCTGAATCGATCTCATACCTGAAGCGCAAGGGCCAGAATAAGGAGATCGGCGCGATCCTGACCAGGATCGACCCTGAGTTCAAGCCCAGCGACCAGGACGAATACCAGCTCGCCCAGAAGGATACCGGCAAGGGCACGCTGGGCAACCTCTTCACCCACGGCTTCGCCAAGAACACCATCCTCTTCTGGTTCATGATGGCCACCAGCTACGTCTTCATCTACGGCGTACTCATGTGGCTGCCCAAGCTCATGACCCTGAAGGGCTACAGCATCAAGAGCAGCCTCTTCTTCACCATGACCTGGAACCTCGGTTTCCTCCTTGGGATTCCACTGTACGGTTACTTGTCGGACAAACTGGGCGGTAAGCGCACCCTTCAGATCGGATGGATCGCCGAAGCCATCCTGGTTTCGGTCATCGGTTTCCTGAACGGCTGGATAGCCCTTACCGTATTTTTGTTCCTTACCGGCGCCTGCCAGCATGGCGTCTCCGGCGCGGCAGGTTCCTATTTGGCCCAGTCCTACCCCAACTCCTTCCGCGCAACCGGCACCACTTGGGGCTACGCCATGGGACGCATCGGCGGCACTGCCGGCCCCATGATCGGCGGCCTCTTGCTGGCCCGCAATCTCCCTGTGAGCTCCAACCTCATGTTCTTCGCCATGTTCCCTATCATCGGCGTCATCTTTGTTAGCTTCACCACTGACTTCTTCAAGGATAAGGGCGCTCCGCTTTCCGCCACCTCCCGATAAGTCAAGCGCGTTGAGCCCTGCAGGGAGGAGATCCTCCTTGCAGGGTTCAACGCATTTTTCGTAAGCGTTCACGTCGCTGCATTTGCTCTCCCGCGCATGATCTCGTTTTTCGCCTTCCTTATCACATAGGACAAGTACAGCTACACTACGCAGGCTATTGCTGCCAGCAAGGCTCAGCAGAGTGTGGTAGTTTGATCTGTCGATAGATTCAATCAAGCCCTTTGCCGGTAAATCCGGCATGGGGTTTGTGTTTAACATTTCAAGTAAATGTAGATGAATTCACCATGCAATCTACAATGATGAACGGGCCGCTGAGCTTGGTCCACGTTCTCGAGCGGGCTCGGCGGTATTTTCCAAATTCGATAATTGCGTCGCGCCTGCCCGACCGGTCATTCCTCCACCGCTGCTCCTATGCAGACCTTTACCGGCGCTCACGAGCGCTCGCCTCTGCGCTAACCCGGCGCGGCCTTAAGAAGGGTGAGGCGGTGGCGACCTTGATGGGCAGCCACTACGCCCACATGGAAGCGTACTTTGGCATTCCCATCGCGGGAGCCGTCGTACACACGCTCAACCCGCGCCTCCATGTGGATGAAACCGCTTACATCGCAAATCACGCGGAGGACCGTTTCCTGATCGTTGACGATACGCTCTTGCCCTTGCTGGAGCAGATCGGGAACCGGGTACATTTTGAAGCCATCTTTGTTTTTTCCCTCAACGGTTATCCCATTCCTCCCGGCTATGAAGACTATGAGGATTTGCTCGCATCCGGCGGCTCTGATTTCACCTACCCGGTAATTGACGAGAATGATGCGGCGGCGATGTCTTATACCTCGGGAACCTCGACAGGGCGCCCCTCGGGCATCGTCTTTTCCCATCGTTCAATAGTTCTTACTTGCCTTGGCATCCTTGCAGCCGATTCGCTCGGAGTCGTCTGTGCCGATGTAGTCATGCCTCTTGTTCCCATGTTCCACGTGCTCTCGTGGACTCTTCCCTATGCCGCCGTGATGGCGGGCAGTAAGCTGGTTTTACCTACTGGCCACTGGGAAACCGAGCACCTGGTCGAGCTGCTTGAGATCGAAAAGGTAACCCTCGGCACCGGAGTGCCAACCGTATGGCTCGCGGTCTTGCAACTGCTGGAACGCAAGAAGCGCAACTACAAGTTTGCCAGCGGCCTTCGACTTTTCGTCGGCGGCGCCGCCGCTCCGGAAGCGATGATTCGCGGTTTTGACCGCCAGGGAATTCCCCTCATACCGGCCTGGGGCATGACCGAAACATCCTCAAACATCGTCGTTTGCCGCTTGAAGCCTCATCTCCACAAATTGCCGGAGGAGCAGTATTACGCCGCTCGCGCACGAACCGGATTTGCCGTCCCTCTTTCCGATGTACGAATCGCCGCTGAGAATGGAGACGAAGTTCCCGCCGATGGCGCAACCATGGGTGAACTCCAGGTCCGTGGCCCCTGCGTTGCCGCCAGTTACTTTAAGAAGGAACCCGATCCCGACAGTTTCACCTCGGACGGATGGTTACGCACCGGCGACGTAGCCACGATTGATGGCGAGGGATACATCAAGATCTGTGATCGCATTAGGGACTTGATCAAGTCCGGAGGAGAGTTCATCAGTTCGGTTGAACTTGAAAACGCGATCATGGGTCATCCCGCGGTAGCAGAAGCCGCCGTGATCGCCGTCCCCGATCCCAAGTGGTCGGAGCGTCCCCGTGCTTTTGTCGTCCTCAAACCAGGCGCTGTGGTTTGCGGAGAAGATATTGCCAGGTTCATCGCCCCTAAGTTCGCCAAGTGGTGGCTTCCCGATGAGTACGTCTTTGTTGAAAGCCTTCCCAAGGGTTCCAGTGGTAAGTGCCTCAAGCGCGTGCTGCGCGAGCAAGCAGCCCGCCGCGGCCAGAGCGGGCACTTACCCAGCTAAACAAATTCCATTAAAACTACTGCAAGAATCCCATTGACACGGTTCCTGGGGTGTGTTTCTATATGGGACACTGGTTTCCTAATAGGAAATAGGAAGTATAGTCAGCAAGGTGCTGGCAAACCTCGGCTGACGGTGTTACGGGCAGGGTTAAGGGCAAGGTTACGGGCAGTGCTAAGGCGCTCGAAACCGTTCCTGCTCGCGCTCGCATCGCTTTACAGAGTTGGAACTGCGCAAGGTTTCTCGGGGGTGTGTGTTGAAAATCGAAATCGTCAGTCTGGAGTGCATAGGATGCGGGGTTTGTGTCGATGTCTGTCCGAACGAGGCATTGGCGATGCAAGACGGGCGAACGACCCTGCCGGAGGCGGAAAAATGCGAGGGCTGCGGCGTTTGCGTTGGCTTCTGTGAACAGGAAGCATTGCGCCTGCCATAGTAGCCATCAGTGATCGTCCGCCGTGCTCTTAGGGCGGTTTTCTAAAAGATGTATCCGCGGGTGCCCCACCTTCGACGCGCTGTTCTTGCGTGGCTAAGGTGGGATGGGCAGGACACACCAATACAGAAACTGCTCTTAGTTGTAAAGAAAGTGCAGTAAAGGGTAGCCAGTGTGGATTCCTCAAAGCAGATCTCCTGCTTTAGGTGAATCCGGCCATCTTGTTGCGATTAACTTTGAAGAACTAACACGGAGAAGGACTATGGAAGAAACAAACGCGATCATTAGCCCCGAATTCGAGACGTTCATGAAAGTGATAAGGGGCCGCAGGAGCATTCGTAAGTACAAGGATCAGCCCATACCCAGGGAAGCCATCGCTGCCATACTGGATGCCGCCAGGCTGGCTCCAACCGGCGAGAACTACCAACCCTGGGAATTCATCGTCATTACGGACAAGAAGCTCATCACCGAAATTGGACTCATCGGAGCCCAGGCTAGCGGTCGCCGATTCCTTCAGGAATTCCTCCGCGGCGATCTCGAGAAAAGGTTTGCCGCCGTTCCCCCGGAAAAACGCGAGAAGATAATCAAGAAGTTGATCGAAGGCCGGGTCTCTGGATTTGTAGCCACCGCCCCGGTAGTTATTGCGGTGTGCAGCGTTGGCTTCGCTGGCGTCGACAATGGGCCTGACTGTGCTGCCGCCACTGAAAACCTCTTATTGGCGGCCCATGCGTTAGGCCTGGGAGCCTGCTGGGTCATCGGCCCCACCAAGGATGCTCGCGACCTTCGCAAGGTCAAGGCGCTCCTCGGAGTCCCCAACCAGGTGCATGTGCCCTACGTCCTTTCGGTCGGCTTTCCAGACGAATCGCCGAATCCAAGACCCCGCAAACCAGTATCGGAAATCGTGTATTACAACACTTACGGTAACCAGGAGGTGAATGCCAATGTCTGAGAAAACGCCACCGACGGAATTCTTGAATAGCGTCATCCAGGGCTTGACCGAGTTGGCGTACAACTGGGAAGGTAGCGCCTATGGCATTATGGGCAGCCTGGTTGGAGCGTCCATCGTCGAAGACATTGCTCTCCCGCAGGTAAAAGAAGGCGAAAAGAGCAGAGATGTCTTGGTCGACGAAGTTGGCGCCATATTGGAAACCGAGTTAACCTCCCGCTTCGGAGTCGCCTCGAATCTCACACTCGCCCGCTCGGAAAAGCAGGGTCTTACCCTCGAGGCCGACAACTGCGTCCTCATTCCCGCCGAAGATTACATGACTAACAAAGGCATGCAATCCCGCTGTCTTTTCTGCCCCGTGGTCAACGTCGTTGTCGAGTCGTTATACAAGGTCGGGATCGACAGCGAAATCAGGAGCTGGGAGATCGGCAGCAAGCAGAATCCCCATTGTCATCATGTCATCGGACTGATGGAGGATGTGCCGGCGGCGACCGAGATCAGGGCCGGCAAGGCCTGCTGAACTGCCTGCCGGGCGGCTGGCTTCAGGGTAGTCTGGCTCTTCTCCTGGCGAAGCCCGAACCTCGGATTTATGCTGTAGCGGCTGCATGGGTGTGTCTCTGAAACTCCAGGGACACTACCCCGCCGGAGACAGCACTATGCGGAGCCGTATCCCGCCTTCGCATAGCCAGACTCAAGCTTGATCACGGCATAAAGATGCTCGACCATGGAACGAATATGCGCAGCTTACGAACAGTGAAAAGAGTTCCCTTGCCTGCAATAATCCCGTTGACAGGTTTCTGCTCTTGTGTTTCCATTGGGGGCATCAATTTCTTATTAGGAAATAAATAATGGCGGCCGGATGTGGCCGTTGGAGAGGAAGCGCGAACAACTGTGGCCGATAAAGTTAAGAGCATTGCCGAAGCGGTAGAAAGCGTTCCAGATGGAGCACACATCGCCTTGGGTGGGTTCGCAATTGCGCGCAACCCAATCGCTTTTGTCCACGAACTAATTCGAAAGCAGAAGAAGAACCTCACCATCTCGCAAGCCGTCATGGGCATGGACACCGATCTCCTCGTGGGTGCCGGCCTGGTAAAGAAGCTCATTGTTGGCGGTGGCTCGCTGGACCGCTTCGGTTCCGTGCATTGCGTGAATCGGGCGCGCGAAACCGGATCTGTTATTTCCATTAATACAAGCAGTCTGTCCATCACCTTCGGTTATCTGGCGGGTGCCCTCGGCATTTCCTTCATACCCATCAAGTCAATGATGGAGTCGGAGATGCTGGAAATCCTCGAGAAGCAGGAGCCGGACTATCTGAAGATGGGTGCCTGTCCGTTCACCGGCGAAAAGTATGTCATGCTGCGCGCTCTCACCCCGGACATCGCGCTCATCCACGTTCCCATCGCGGACCGCAAAGGTAACTGTTGGATCAACGGGCCGCAATGGGAAAACGAAGAGGCAGCCAAGGCCGCGCGCCGAGTCATTGTTATCACCGAAGAGTTAGTCCCAACCGAGTTTATCCAGCGTTGTCCCGAAAGAACCATCATCCCCGGACACCGTGTAGAGATGGTCGTTCATCAGTCTCACGGAGCTCATCCGACCTCGGTCTTTGGCTCGTATGACTTTGATGCCAAGCATCTCCAGCTTTATGTAAAGCACTCCAGAAGCCCGGAAACGATGAAAGAGTATCTCGACAAATACGTCTTCGGAACCAGGGATTTCTGGGAGTACCTGGATATGGTTGGCGGGGCAAAGATGCTGGACGAAATCAAGGCAGAGGCTATTTGGGGTTACTAACCGCAATCACAAGGAGCACATGATATGGCAACAGAAGCGAGGGCCATTGCCGAAGGGCCGGTCACAGCATCCGAAGTGATGGTAACGGCGGCAGCCCGGGAGTTGAAGGATGGTGAAACAGTTGTCGTCGGCATCGGTCTGCCGATGATTGCATGCACCCTGGCGAAGAGCACCCATGCGCCTGACTTGACCCCGCTGCTCGAGATCGGCGTCGCCGACATGCATGCCGTAGACACGCCGGCAGGGCTGGCTGATCCGCGCATTTACTATCGCGCTACCTGCTTGAGCGGCTTCCTTGACACGCTCGGCATGAGCCTGCACCGCGGCGTAGTCGATGTCGGATTCCTGGGCGGATTGGAAGTCGATCGTTTCGGCAACAGCAACACTTCCCTGATCAAGGGGCCGGATGGGCAGGTCCGCTGGATGAACGGAAGCGCCGGCGCCAATGATGTTGCATCTCACGCCAAGCGCCTGATGATTATCCTGCGCCACGGCAAGCGCAAACTTCCCGCGGCGGTAAGTTATCTCACCAGCCCTGGCTTCCCTAACGGACGCAGCAGGCAGGAACTTGGGATGCGCGGTGGAGGCCCCTACCGGATCATCACCGATATGGCGGTTCTCGGCTTTAACCCGCTAACTCACGAAGCGGAGATGTTATCGATTCATCCGGGATTGAAGGTTCAGGATGTACTGGACAACACCGGCTTCAAGCTCCACGTACCCCAGGTGCTGCCTACGACCGATCTCCCCATGGATGAGGAATTAAGACTTCTCCGCGAAGAAATTGATCCGCAACGAATCTTTTTGAAAGAGAAAGACTGAAGCATTAAAGAACTGAGGAAGGGAGACTGACGGGCGCGAGCCTTAGACGGTGCGCCAGAAGCGAACACGGCAATCATCGGCGTCAGCCTGAACTGAACGGCTCGTTATCCTGCAGCGGCCGTGGTGGAAGAGGCTCGACAATACTTTGAAGAATTCGAAAAATCTGACGGAGCATGGAGCGAATAAAATGCCTGATAAGTTTGATGAAGATAAAATTTTAGTCGGTCGCATAATGAGCGTGAAGCGCGTAAAAGAGCTCAACGCTAAGGATTACTTCTACGAGATGTTGAAGAACAGCCCGGAAATGTTGAAGATCCGTCCGGGAGTTGAAGATGAACTGCTCGTCGGAGCCATTGATCACCACATCCACGCCTTTCCCGATTTTGTCCCGCGCGGCCAGGACATGATCCAGATCGCAATCGATGCTTCCCGCGCCGGAATGCGCGGCCTGGGCTTCAAGGATCACTGGAACATCACTTCCAGCGCGGCCTACCTGGTTCAGCGTCATATCGATTACTTGATTGAAAAAGGCGAACTGACGCACCGGGTGGAGATTTACGGTGGCATGGGTACCTGCCTCGGCATCAATCCGGAAGCCGTAAGCATCGGTCTGCGTTACCCCAACTGCAAGATGATCTGGTTCCCTACTTTTACTTCCTTGGGTTTCTGGCGCGGTGCGGGCCATCCCGAACATACCGGCGTGCGACTGGTCAGCGAGTCGGGCAAAGTCCTGCCGGAAGTAGTGGAAGTATTGAATATGGCCAAAGAGAAAAACGTAGGCATCGGATGGGGTCACACCGATTTCCAGGAGTTACTGCCCTTGGCTAAGAAGGCAAAGGAAATCGGCGTTCGCTCCGTGCTTGACCATCCTTTGCTCGAACTCAACAAGCTGTTGATCAGCGAGATGAAGGCGTTGGCCGATCTCGGCGTCTATGTAGGAACTTACTGTCAGCCAATGATCCCCAGCCTGTACCAGCCGGTCGTCGATCCCATGGATACCGTCAACGCGATCAAGCAGATTGGCGCGGACCGTTGCCTCATTGGTAGCGATTTCGGCCAGGTCTTACACCTCGATGCGGTTCCCGGAATCAGGGTCTTCATTCGCGCCCTGCTCGGCTTCGGTGTCAGCCGTGACGAGATCAAGACCATGTTCAGCACGAATCCAGCAAGGCTGCTTTACCTGGAGGATTAACTGGGCTCTTCCGATATCGGGCTCCAGGGCGGATTCAAGCTCAACAAGCTTGGGTCCGCCCAACTCCGGGGTAGTTTCCATTTATTAGACGGACGTAAATTATCGCAATCAGAAAGGTTATTACTTTTATGAAAACCGGATTATTACGCTCATGGATGTTTGTGCCCGGCCAGAAGCAAAAAATGATCGACAAGGCCCTGAACCTTCCCGACGTGGCCGCCATCATGTTGGATATCGAAGATGGTGTTCCTCCGCAGGAAAAAGAAAATGCTCGCCAGCTGATCGGAGCGTCTTTAGCCAAGATCAGTCCTGATACTGAAGGCCCCGCCCGCTTCGTCCGCATCAACAGCATCGGTCATGAGTATATGTACCGCGATATCGCTGCCGTCGTCCAGAGCGGTACCGAAGGGCTGGCCATACCAAAGATAGAGTCCCCCGATCAGGTCCGATTGGTCAGCTCACTGCTCGACCAGCGCGAGCGCGATATGAAGCTGCCCGTAGGCAAGATTCGCCTCCTCGTCGCTCTCGAGAGTCCTCGCGGATTGCTCGATGCTTACGCCATTGCTTCGTCCTCGCCGCGCGTCATTGGAATGATGTTTGGAGCCGAGGACTACGGGAAAGAGTTGGGCTTGCCCCTCAATCGTGAAGGCGAAGCCTCCGAAATGTTGCATGCGCGGAATATGCTCGTGATCGCGACTGCCGCTGCGCGCATACAGTCCGTCGATGGTGTCTGGCCGAACCTGAAGGATATCGACGGCCTGAAGCGTCACACCCTGCAGAGTCGCCGCCTCGGATTTACCGGAATGTCGTCGATCAACCCCGTCCAGATTGCGGTGATCAACGAAATCTTCGCTCCTTCGGCTGAGGAACTGGAATTCTGCAACCACGTAATTCAGTTATTTGACGAAGGCATAGCGCGTGGTGATGGCTCGATTGCCCTCGGTGGCCAACTCCTCGATCTCCCCATTGTTGAGAGAGCGCGGATGATGGTTGCCTCGGCCAAGAAGTAATGCCGGGTGCCCCACCTTCGACGCGCTGTTCTTGCGCGGCTAAGGTGGGACGGGCAGGACACGCCAACACAGGGACTGCTCTAAGTAGTGCGATTTTCGCAAACTAGCCGGAGCCGTTCGCACGCTCCAGGAAGGGCTGACATGACAGTCAAACAGGGTTGGGAAGGCCGTTACTTTGAAGACTTCGAGGTTGGTGATGTCTACCGCTGCCGTCTAGGCAGAACCGTCACCGAGTACGACAACATTTCGTTCACATTGCTGACCAACAACACGAACCAGATTCACTTCAACTCGGATTATGCAAAACGTACGGAATTTGGAAAATGCCTGATCAATAGCGCCCTCACCCTTGCCATCGTCGCCGGGCTCGGTGTGGCCGACATCAGTGAGAACGGCTTTGCCCTGGGATGGGATGAGATCAAATTACCCAGTCCCCTATTTGCCGGCGACGTGTTGTATTCCGAGTCCGAGGTCATGGACAGCCGCGAGTCCAAGTCCCGTCCGCAGTGGGGCGTCATCAAGGTGAAAACGCGTGGCATACAGCAGGAGGGCAAGGTCGTTATCGAATACACGCGCTCCGTGATGGTTTGGAAACGTGCCTTTGCTCCCAAGAAGGATATGTTCCCAAAGGTCGCGGAGAAAGCCCATGCCTCCAAGTAAAACCCACGGTATGGCTCTTTCCGGAGTCAAAGTCGTGGCTTTCGAAATCTCCGTCTCCGCTCCTCATTGCAGCCGTTTGCTCGGCGACATGGGAGCGGAGGTGATCAAGATCGAAAAGCCCGGCCAGGGCGACTTGATTCGCCACTGGGATTCTGTTGTGCGCGGCCAGTCGGCGGGTTTTGTCTGGCTCAACTACAACAAGCGTAGCTTTGCCGTTGATGTCAAAACCCCCTCCGGCCGCGAAGCGGTCAAGCGGCTGGTTGCCCAGGCAGACGTCTTCCTGGAGAACTTCGCTCCCGGTGTGGCCGCCCGGCTCGGCTTTTCTTACGAAGAACTTTCCGCCGTGAATCCGCGGCTCATTTACTGCTCGGTCTCCGGCTACGGCCAGGACGGCCCCTATCGCGACGTGAAAGCCTATGACCTGTTAATTCAGGGCGAGGCCGGGATGATTATGACCACCGGCTATCCTGATCGTCCTGCCAAGGTTGGTATTCCCATCTGCGATCTGGCGGCTTCCATGTACGCCAGTACGGGTATTCTCCTCGCCTTGTATCAGCGCGAAAAAACCGGGCGCGGGCAACAGATCGATATTTCGATGTTCGAGTCCATGCTCTCCTGGGAAGGCTATTTCCCTCATTTTTACTGGCATGCAGGGGAAGAGCCCGAGCGCGTCGGTATGCGCCATCATTACGTCACTCCTTACGGACCTTATATGGCCGGTGATGGTGTGTACGTGAATTTCGCGGTTGCCACGCCCGAGGACTGGAAGATCTTCTGCCACCAGGTCATCGAGCGCCCAGACCTGTTCTCCGATCCGCGTTTCACCACCACGGAATTGCGGCGCAAGAATCGGGTTGTCATGGAAGAGACGATCGAGAAGATTTTCCTTGAGAAAGATCATCACGAATGGTTACGCCTGCTCAAGCTCAGCCGCCTGCCTTATGGAGAGGTCAGAACCATCGGCCAGGTGCTTTCTCATCCCCAAGTCGTTGCACGTAGAATGATTCAAGAAGTGGATTCGCCCGTCGGGGCAGTTCCTGTCATTGCCTCTCCTCTTCATCTCTCCGATAACGCCACTCGGCTGGATCCGATACCCTCCCTGGGACAGGATACCGAAGCGATCCTCGAGGAACTCGGCTACAATTCGGCAGACATCCGGAAGATGAAGGAGGAGCACGCAATCGGATGAGCGCCCGTGATCGGGTGGTTGATTGCTACACAGCACTTTTATGACATACGGCACTTTTATTTAGATAAAAGGAGAAGTTCTTATTATGGAAACGTCTGTGCAAGTCGTGGAAGCACCTGTGTTGACTGCCTTGCGCTCCCGCGTCCGGGAGCTTTGCGCAAAATACCCCGACGAATACTGGCGCAAGATCGACAGCCAGAAAGGCTATCCCGTCGACTTCGTGAATGCGCTTACCGAATCCGGATATCTGGCCGCCATGATCCCGGAGAAGTATGACGGAGCTGGCCTGGGCCTGCTGGAAAGCTCAATCATTCTCGAGGAGATCAATCGTAGCGGCGGCAATGCAACCGCCGCCCATGCCCAGATGTACACCATGGGCACCCTGCTCCGCCACGGCTCTGAAGAGCAGAAGATGCGCTTCCTCCCCAGGATTGCCAGCGGCGAACTGCGCTTGCAAGCCTTCGGAGTCACCGAGCCCGATTGCGGTTCCGATACCACCAAACTCAAGACCAAGGCCGTGCGCAAGGGAGACAAGTACGTCATCAATGGACAGAAAGTATTCATCTCCCGCGTGCAGCACTCCGATTGGATGATCCTGCTCGCCCGCACCACTCCGATTGACCAGGTCAAGAAGCGCTCCGAAGGACTTTCCGTCTTCATGGTGGACTTGCATCACGCCATCGCCAACGGGCTGACCGTACGGCCGATTCCCACCATGATGAATCACGAAACCAATGAGTTATTCCTCCAGGACGTCGAAGTCCCGGTCGAAAACCTCATCGGAGAAGAGGGCAAGGGATTCAAATACATCCTTGACGGCATGATCGCCGAGCGCACCATGGTCGCCGGCGAAGCCATTGGAGATGGATATTGGTTTGTCAATCGCGCCGTCAAATACGCCAACGAGCGCGTGGTCTTCGACCGCCCCATCGGCAAGAACCAGGGCATTGCTTTTCCCATTGCCCAGGCCTACGCCCATGTCCGCGCAGCCGATCTCATGCGCTTCGATGCCGCCCAGAAGTTCGATGCCGGCATTCCCGCCGGCACCGAGGCGAATCTAGCCAAGCACCTGGCCGCCGAAGCTTCCTGGGAAGCCGCCGACGTTGCCATGCAGACCCTCGGTGGATACGGAGTCGCCGAAGAATACGACGTCGAACGCAAGTTTCGAGAGACGCGGTTGTTTAGAATCGCTCCCCTTTCGACCAACCTCATTTTGTCTTACATCGCCGAACACGTGCTCGGACTACCACGGTCATACTAATGAACATTCTCGTTTGCATGAAGCAAATCATCGATCCGGAAGTGCCAGTTCGCGACTTCCGGATAGACCCGGTCAAACGTCAGGCCGAGCGCGGTTCAGCCAACCTCGTCCCCAACATCTTTTGCGAGAACGCGCTGGAAACCGCTCTCAAGCTGCGCGACCTCATCGGAAGCTCAAAGATCACCGTCTTGTCCTATGGAGCGGCCACCGCCGAAGAGTCCTTGCGCAAGGCGCTGGCGATGAAAGCTGACGCCGCGGCGCTCGTCGTCAACGACGGCAATCCGAATCCCGATCCGCTGACCGTGGCGCGCGTGCTTGCGGCCGCCGCTCAAAAGCTCGGCGGCTTCGATCTGATCCTCCTCGGGCGCGAAGCCGGAGACTGGGGATCGGGTCAAACCGGCGGCTTGCTGGCCGAAGAACTTGGTCTGCCATGCATCGCTTTTGCCGACAACGTCGCAGCCGTCGATGGCAAGCTGCGCGTCCGCCGCCAGACCGAATGGGGCTGGGAGCTTTCCGAAGCCGTGCCGCCAATCGTCATCACCATCACCAATTGCGAGGCCAACGTCCCCAGGCTGCCGAAGGTGCGTGACGTCATGATGTCCTATCGTCAGCCGCTTACCAAGTGGACCGTCGATGACCTCGGTATTGATGCCGCCGCCGCGCGCGCCGGTGACGCCTATTACGAAGTGACTGAACTCTCCATTCCGCAAAAAGAATCGGTATGTGACTTTGTCACCGGCGAAACCCTCGATGAGCAGGTTGAAATGTTGGCCAGGCGCCTCACCGCAATCACCGGTGCGCTCTGACCCAGGCAAATAATGAGTAGCTTTCGAATTCTGATCGTTCTAAATCGATCGTGGTGCATATGAAAGATATCGTTCTCTGTTTATTCGCAACCGCGGGCTTTGACAAAGCCGCACAAGGCCTCACCGGCGTGGCACAGCGTCTTGCAGCCGAATCCGGCGGACAGGTCTATGCCATCCTTCTCGGCAGCGGGGCCCAGGCCATCGCCGCTGAAATCGCTCCTTTCGTGCAGACAGTCTTGCTCGGCGACCAGGCGGAATTGGCCGAGTATCAGCCCGAGCTTTGCCTCGATCTGCTGGTTCAGATTTGCGCCAAGCTGCAACCCCGCGCAATTCTGCTCTCCAGTGACACCTACAGTCAGGAACTTGCGCCGCGCCTCGCCCATCGCCTTGCCGGCAGCGCCGTCGGCGATGGCATCGCCCTTACCGTGAACGATGGCGCTTTGCGCATCACTCGCCAGGTCTATGGTGGCAAGGCGCAGGCTGTCATCGAACTGAAACGCACTCCAGCCGTGGCATGGCTGCGCGGTAACTCGTTCGCTCCGGCAACGGCCGCTGCCGTCTCTGGAGAGATCAAGCCAATCGCCGAAACTCCCAAAGCCGATCTCCGCAGCCGCATCGTCGAGCGCAAGCGCGAGGATACCGGAGAGCTGCGTCTCGAAGACGCGCGCGTCATCGTTGCCGGCGGTCGTGGCGTTGGCGGCCCTGATCCCTTCAAAACCGAACTCCGCCCTCTGGCCGATCTGCTCGGGGCTCAACTAGCTGCTACCCGCGCCGCCTGCGACGCCGGATGGGTGTCTGCCAACTGGCAGGTCGGACAAACCGGCAAGCATGTAGCGCCCGATCTGTATCTGGCCGTCGGCCTCAGCGGCGCCAGCCAGCACCTGGCTGGAATCTCGGAAGCCAAGAACGTCGCCGCCATCAACACCGATCCCGAGGCAAACATCTTCAAGCATTGTCAGTTCGGCATCGTCGGCGACTTCCGCAAGGTTGTTCCTTTGCTCCGGCAAAAGCTGGAGGCTTTAAGCAAATGAACCCCGCCGAAGCGACCCGCCAGCTCTACTGGAATGTCTCCCACATCTGGGTGATGTACACGCTTCTGATACCGATGCTGGCGGTGTTCGGCTACGGATTTTACCGCCATCTCGCTCTCTGGCGCCGCGGCCTTCCGCTCCAGCGCTTCGATCGTCCAGCCGAGCGCATACGCCTGCTGATCAGGCAAGCCCTGGTGCAGAGCCGCACCGCGCGCGATGTCTATGCCGGCATCTTTCACCGCATGATTTTTTACGGCTTCATCGTTCTTGCCATTGCAACCACCATCGTGGCGCTCCAGGCGGATCTCGGCTTCCACATCATGCATGGCTGGCTTTATTTATATTTCCAATCCTTGATCGTCGATATCTTCGGCGCGCTGGTGATGGTGGGCACGGCCATGGCCGCCGCCCGGCGCTTCCTCGCGCGTCCCAAGAGGCTGGTTTACACCGACGAAGCCGCATGGTTGCTGGTTGCCGTTTTCGTCATCGCCGGCACGGGATTCCTGATCGAAGGCTGGCGCATTGCGGCCACCAACGATCCCTGGGCTGCGTGGTCGCCATTCGGATATATCGTCGCGCAACTCTCGCGTCCGGTGATGAGCGTCGCGGCAATGGAAACGGCTCATCGCCTCACCTGGTGGTTCCACCTCCTGCTCAGCTTCACCTTCCTGGCGTGCATTCCCTATACCAAGATGATGCACCTGATCACCGGGCCGCTCAACATCTACACCGCGAACCTCGATCCCATCGGCGCTTCGCTCAAGAGCATCGACTTTGAAACCGCGCCCACGCTCGGCGTCAATTCGCTCAAAGCTTTTACCTGGAAAGACCTGCTCGATCTCGACGCATGCACCGAATGCGGCCGTTGCACCGATGCTTGTCCGGCGAACACCGTCGGCAAGGAACTTTCTCCGCGAGACATTATCCTGGAACTTCGCAGCCTCATGCGTGAGAACCCCCGTAAAGCCTTCGGACTAGAAGCCGCTGACGCCACTGCAACTCCCGACCCCACTGCCGAAGCAATGGCAATCATCGGTACCGTGCCCGCCACTTCGCCCTTCCGGCTCTGGCAATGCACCACCTGCGCCGCCTGCGTCGAAGCCTGCCCGGTCTTCATCGAGCAGATGCCGAAGATCGTCGATATGCGCCGCCATCTCGTGATGGAGCAGGCGGATTTCCCCGAGTCGATGCAGGAATCGATTACCTCGCTGGAATCGCGCGGACATCCATTCCGCGGCACCCAGGCCACGCGCCTTGACTGGGCAGACGGACTCAATATTCCGCAGATCCAGGACGCCAAGGATGCTGACGTTCTCCTCTGGGTGGGCTGCAGCGGCGCCCTGATCGAGCGCAACCAGAAGATCACCCGGGCCACCGCGCAACTGCTGACCAAGGCCGGGGTCAACTTCGCCATTCTCGGCCGCGAGGAAAAGTGCTGCGGCGATCCGGCGCGGCGCATCGGAAACGAATTCCTCTTCGAGACCTTGGCGAAAGAGAGCGTCTTGACCCTGAAAAAATATCAGGTAAAAAAGATCGTCACTCCCTGCCCGCATTGCTTCAATGCCGTGAAAAACGAGTATCCGCGCCATGGTGGAGACTTCGAGGTTTACCATCACACCGAGTTTCTCGCCCGGCTGGTCGATGAAGGACGCCTGAAGCCGCTCTCCGCCTCCGGCAAGAAAATAACCTTTCACGATCCCTGTTATCTGGGCAGGCAGAATGGCATCTTTGACGAGCCGCGCCAACTGGTCAGCATCTCGTCGGAACAAGGGCCGCTCGAAATGCCGCGCAGCCACGCCTCCAGCTTCTGCTGCGGCGGTGGCGGCGGCATGAGCTTTGTCGAGGAACCTCCCACGCAGAGGGTCAACCAGGAGCGTGCGCGCGAAGCTCTTCAGACCGGAGCCGATGTTGTCGCCGTCGCTTGTCCCTTCTGCATGACAATGATGGAGGATGGCGTCAATGCCATCAAGGGCGAGCGCGATGCATCCGTGCTGGACGTCTCCGAACTGCTCTTGCAATCGATGCTCTGAGCGCCGGACGCTAACCGGGCGGGTGGCCCATTCAAGCCTTCTTTTGGCTTGAGTGGGGTAGTTTCAGCGCTGGACATATTCGCACAGCCGGGTGCCCCACCTTCGGCACGCCGCTTTTGCGCGGCTAAGGTGGGACGGGCAACACGGGAACCGCCTCTAGTCCGCATCCCCATCAAACCAGGCTGAAAGAAAGCTCGCCAACCTTTGAGATGACCGTGCGCACCCGGTCGCCGGCTTTGAGCCAGACCTGTTTTTCCTTCGGCATTCCCAGGATCACGCCGCTCGGCGTGCCCGTGAAGATGACGTCACCCGGCTCCAGCGTGATGAACGACGAAAGGTACGCGATGATCTGCGCGCACGGGAAAATCATCTGTGCCGTGTTCATATCCTGGCGCGGTGTCGTCTCGTCGTTCACGAACGTCTGCACCTGCAGCGTTTGCGGGTCGGGAATCTCTTCGGCCGGCACCAGCCACGGACCGAGCGGCGCGAAGCCGTCCGGCATCTTGCCCGTCATCCACTGCGAGACCCGCATTTGCAGATCCCGCGCGCTGAAGTCGTTGCCCGCCGCGTAGCCGTAAACGTACGCCAGCGCCTCGGACTCGGCGACCTTGCGCGCCCTCTTGCCCATGATGATGACCAGCTCCGACTCGTAATCGAACTGCGTGGCCGCTATCCCGGAGACATTGATCGTCCCCTTGTGACGGTTGAGCGATGTATTGAATTTGTTGAAGAGATCGGGAAACCCGCTCGCCTTCGTCCCGGACTCCGCGATGTGTGCCCGGTAGTTGAGGCCGACGCAGATGATCTTCGGCGGATTCGAGAGCAGCGGGCCAAATTCCACGGAAGCCTCGCTGCGTATCGCGCCCGCCGGAGCGCTCGTCGCGAGCCTCTGCAGCTCGCCCACATTGCCGCGTCCGGCGATTACCTCTTCCACCGTCAGCGGAGCCCCTGCAATGCCCAGCGCGCTCGCCGCCAACCCCACATCGACGATGCCGCGCGCCGTGCGGATGCCAACATGATCGATACCGCCGTCGCGCAAGGTTGTGAGCGTGAGGCCATTCGCGGACCGTTCTGCAAAATCATTATTCATGGAATGGTTATCCTGTACCTTGGGTTTGTTGTCTGCCTCGAACCAGGGCTTCGCTCGCCAACACTCATACTCTCTCACCGTCGGCCCGGCTGTGACCCAGTTCGGAAAACAACATAAAACTTAAACAGAAAAGTGCCTGCTGCGATGATCGAAAATAAACTACCTGCTACCGCTTCATACTAACGGAATCTTGCCATAAACGCTCGAAAAACAGCCACTTTCGGCTTTTGTTGGCGTGCCGGATTTTATTCTTCGCCGCCGATTCAGCTTCGGACTTGCGATACCGCTCAAGGTTGGTACAATTCAGGGGAATCAAAGCCAAAAGGAAATTCCTGCTTACGCATTCCGTATGCATTGCGGCTTCGTTCGTGCTCCGTTTACCGAACCACGCCCTGTAGTCACGGGCCACGAGCCTGATCGGAAATCCCGGAATCAGGAATCTCAACTTGGCAATTGATACCACTGCAACCCATAGGAGGAAACTGTCCGTGACCCCCAAGCGCGCTCCCGCTCCAACGCGAGAGACCATTCAAGTCGATCAGAAGGTGCCCCTGCTGAAGGCCATTCCGCTCAGCCTGCAGCATCTGTTCGCCATGTTCGGCGCCTCGATCCTCGTTCCTATCCTCTTCAATCAGGCCGCCGGAACCACCGTCGTCGACCCGGCTCTCGTCCTGATGATGAACGGCATCGGAACCCTCATCTACACCTTCGTCTGCCGTGGCAAGGCTCCTGCCTTCCTCGGATCGAGCTTCGCTTTTATCGCTCCCACCATCACCTGCATCACCCTGGCCAAAACCCCCGGAGTTGGATTCCAGCATGCCCTGGGCGGCTTTGTCGCCGCTGGTCTCATATTTGTCATTGTCTCGCTCATCATCCGCTTCGCTGGCCGCGAATGGCTCAACGTAGTCCTTCCCCCCGCGGCCATGGGTCCCATCGTGGCCTTGATCGGACTCGAACTCGCGCCCGTTGCCACCGACATGGCATTTCACAAGGGTTCGGCAATCAGCGGAACCGCAACCCTCATCTCGATGTTCACTCTTCTCGTCGTAGTCATTGGATCGCTGGTCTTCCGCGGATTTTTCGCGGCCATTCCCGTCCTCATCGGCGTCATTGCCGGTTATCTGATGGCCGTTGTTATTAATGTCTGGGTGCCTGGCACGGTTGACTTCTCTCCCCTGCATGGTGCATCGATCTTCGCCTTCCCCCACGTTGTTATGCCCATCTTCGATTGGGCCTCGATCCTGATCATCATGCCCGCTGCCCTGGTCGTCATCTCGGAGCACATCGGGCACCTTTTCGTAACCAGCAACATTGTCGGCCGCGACCTCCTCAAGGTTCCCGGACTCCACAATTCCCTGCTCGGAGACGGCCTCTCCACCATGCTCTCCGGTTTTTCCGGCTCTTGCCCAACCACCACCTACGGAGAGAACATGGGCGTCATGGCCCTCACCCGCGTCTATTCCGTCTGGGTGATCGGCGGCGCCGGTGTGATTTCAATTCTCATCGCCTTCTTCGGCAAGGTCAGCGGTGCCATCCGCACCATCCCCGTACCCGTGATCGGCGGCATCAGCATGATGCTCTTCGGTGTCATCGCTGCCTCCGGTCTGCGTATGCTGATCGAAGCCAAAGTGGATTACTCGAAGAGCAGGAATCTCCTGCTTTCCGCAATCATTCTCGTGGTTGGAATCTCCGGTATCTCCCTGAAGATCGGCCAGACGCAGCTTCGCGGCATGGTGCTCGCCACCATCGTCGGCATGCTTCTCAGCCTTTTCTTCTTCCTTCTCGAAAGGTGGGGCTTGACCGCGGAAGATTCCAGCGTCTATGCGGAAGAAGAGTAGCTTCCACATCTTTTCCGCCTGCCGTTCACGCAATTAAAAAGAGGCCCATGCATCTGGGCCTCTTGATCTTCCCGCATCGGAAGTCGTCTTAATCTTTCCTTATCTGCCTTGCCAGGTACCGCTCATACCCAGCCTCTTCGATGATGAACAATTGCGCCTCAAGCCAATCCACGTGCTCTTCTTCTTCCTTCAGAATGTCCCGTAGAAGTTCCGAGCTCGCATTGTCGCCTTCATCGCGTGCCAGCTTCACCGAATCGTTGTACATCTTCACTGCGCCCAGTTCCAGCGCCAGATCGTTTGCCAGTTGTTCTTTCACGTTCTTGCCGACCTTCAACTGCGTCGGTCCCGTCAGCGTCGGTGCCGCGTCCAGAAACAGAATCCGCTCCACCAGCTTTTCCGCGTGCTTCATCTCGTCGATCGACTGTTTCTTGATGAACTTTGAGAGCGCTTCATAGCCCCAGTTCTCGCACATCTCCGAATGTAGAAAATACTGATTGATGGCCCGCAGCTCTTCGGCCAGAGCCTCATTCAGCGCCGCAATAACCCTAACGTTTCCCTTCATCGCCTGTTCCTCCAGAATACGTCCTTACTGCACGACTGATTAGCTTACACCACTCGCCTGCGGCCGCGCTGCCCCGGCGCGGATAACGCAGGAAGCCGGGTGCCCCATCGATAATGCCGGGTGCCCCACGTTCGCCGCGCCGCCTTTGCGCGGTTAACGTGGGAAACAGACCCCTTCCAATCGCTATCGCTTTGTCTTTGCTCTTAACCTTGAAACCTTGAAACCTTATAATGTCTCCATGCCCTTTTCCGTCCAGAACGTCGTCATTGGTGGTCCGCAGCTCTTTCTCATCGCCGGTCCCTGCGTGATTGAAAGTGAGGAGCACGCGCTCTTCATGGCCACATCCATTGCCGCCATCTGCCGTGAGCTCGGCGTGCCCTATATCTTCAAGGCCAGCTATGACAAGGCCAATCGCACCTCCATCACCAGCTTCCGCGGTCCCGGCCTCGCCGAAGGTCTGCGTATTCTCGCCCGCGTCCGCGATCAGGTCAAGGTTCCCGTTCTCACCGATGTCCACGAAGCCGCCCAGGCTACCGCCGCCGGAGAGGTCGTTGACATCCTCCAGATCCCCGCCTTTCTCTGCCGCCAAACCGACCTCCTCATCGCCGCCGCCCGCACCGGACGCGCCGTCAACGTAAAGAAGGGCCAGTTCGTCGCCCCTCAGGACATGAGCCACGCCGTCGCCAAGATCAAAGACAGCGGCAATGATCGCATCTCCCTCACCGAACGCGGAACCGCCTTCGGCTATCACAACCTTGTCGTCGATATGCGCTCGCT
>Ga0182030_10006069_pt1 | contig 25541 bp, 19 predicted proteins | sample 812S3MmetaG_FD_121299 | JGI IMG/M metagenome (GOLD analysis project Ga0182030, IMG submission 121299) | Permafrost microbial communities from Stordalen Mire, Sweden - 812S3M metaG (Illumina Assembly) | ecosystem: Environmental > Terrestrial > Soil > Wetlands > Permafrost | place: Sweden...
CCCCTCATTTCACCCTCCCCGTCCCCCAGCCCAAGCCCGGTGCCTTCGTCGTAACCGGCATCAGTCTCACCCCCCCCCCCTTCGCCATCATCAACGGCAAATCCCGCCTCATAGGCGACCCCGTCGAAGCCCCCGGCGTCACCGGCTGGCGCCTAAACCAGATCGCCGACGGCATCGTCCGCCTGCAAAACGGCGCCACCTTCACCTCCCTCCCCCTCACCCTCCCCGCCATCAAGCCCCTCGACGACCACCTGCACCCGCTCAATTAGGCGCGCCCCGCCGGCAATTCTCCCTCGCCCCTTCTGCTTCCGCCCTTCATCCTTCATCCTTCTTACTTCTCCCCACCCCCGCCGCCGCCCGCAAGAACTCCCTCCGATTCGGATGGGTGCAAATCTTGCGCCCTCCAAAACCCATCAGATACGGGCACCCCGCCTGGCAGCTTCCCATGCAATGCGTAAACCCAACCGCATTCCGTCCGCAAATCTCCGCTTCCGCGGTCGCGTGCAGAGCATCAAACCGCACCTCATCTCCCATTTTTTGTATCATAGATTCAGCCCCGATACTGCTCCCGCCCCCATCCCCCTGCAAAAGCATAATCCTCAGCAAAACTCTGACCGTACCCTCCACCCCATCCCTACCCCCCTTTCGTTGCGCTTCCCCGGAAAAAAATCCGTGCCCATCCGACGAGGTGACGGAAGGGGTTGTGGGGGTTGGCGGGTGGCCGAGTCCCTCCATCCGCAGTTCAAATCATCCCCCCTCGCCGACGGCGACAAATATCCCCATTCCGCAATCCGCATTCCGAAATCCGCATTCGTCTGTGACATTTTGTCCTGGTGGTTTCCCCCTATCGCGAGATCCCGCAACCCCGCCTATCCTCCCCCCATGCTCCCCACCTCGCGTCTCTTCCTAACCCTCCTCCTCCCCGCCCTCGCAACCTCCTGCCTCGCCGCCCCCCAGCCCTACACCTCCGGTTCCGCTCAAACCCAATACTTCACCCACGACTTCTACTGCCACCACATCATCGCCGTCGACGAAGACGGCAACGCCCTCCTCCCCCTCGTCGCCCGGGCCCAGGGCGGCGGCAACACCTTCAACTACACCGCCACCAACGTCCCCCTCGCCGACGAAGACACCCGTTACGCCCGGGTCAACTCCGCCGCCCTCGCCGACGACGCCGCATCCGGCAACACGAGCCCTCCGCCCTACAACCCCCGCATGGCCGCCGCCCTCATGGGCCGCAAACCCCTCTACGACTACCTCGATGCCATGTTCCAGTCCATCCACAACGCCCATCCCCGCGAGGTCGTCGTTTACGTCCACGGCGGCCTCAACGACATCAACGGCGCCATCGAAAAATCCGCCATGCTCGCCGATATCTGCGCCATCCAGCGCCCCGGCGTCTTCTTCATCGGCCTCTGTTGGAACTCCGACCTCATGCCCACCTACGACCAGCACCTCTTCTCCATCCGCGAAGGCCTCCATCAGCCCCTCAAAGCCATCCTCACCTCCCCAGCCATGCTCCTCTCCGATTGGGGCGGCGCCGCCATGCGCATGCCCCTCAATATCGTCGATTTCTGGTTCCAGGACGCCTACACCCTCCACCCCGAAATCTACAAGCGCACCCGCCTCGCCAACGCCCGCTACAACCAGATCACCGACGCTCCCAATAACCCCCAGGAACCCCAGCTAGGCCGCCTCACCGCCACCGATCCCGGCGACCACGCCGACCAGACCACCCGCTTCCAGCGCGACCTCATCTTCGGCAGTTGGCTCCTCACAGAGCCCGTCAAAATCTCCTCCACCTTCTTCCTTGATGGCCTCGCCGCACAGCCCTGGAAAAACATGCTCCGCCGCACCCGCACCATGTTCGAGCGCGAATCCGAGTTCCTCCCCGAGCTCACCTACTCCGACGTAAAAAACCTCGCCATCTACCAATCCAACCTCCTTCACAAACCCATCGATCCCGTAGCCCTCCTCGATCAAATCAACTCCACCGGCCGCACCGGCGCCGTCGAAGAATTCTGCGATTACTCCCAGCAGCGCCTCGCTGCCGTAGGTCCTCACTACCCCACCATCACCCTCGTAGGCCACTCCATGGGCGCCATCGTCGGCTCCGAAGTCGTCTCCCGCTTCCACCAGCTCCCCCTGGATAACCTCGTCTTCGAAGGCGCCGCCTGCTCCATCCGCGACTTCAAAAAAGAAGTCGTCCCCTACCTCGAAGAGCAAAACCTCCGAGAATCCATCTGGAACACCTTCAAAACCCAATACGGCATAAAAGCCGAAAATTCCTCCCCCGTCCGCAAAACCCACTTCTACGACCTCTGCCTCCACGACAACGCCGAGAACGGCGAAGAAAACCCCGGCGACTACGACTTGAGCGAACGCGGCAGCCTCCTCACCTGGATCGACATCCTCTATCAAAACCCCGAGAGCGAAAACGACCGGTGCCTCGGCCGCTGGGTCAACGCCATCCTCTCCACCGACGACATCCCCAAAGACATCCTCAACCGGATCACCATCAAAGAATTTGGCCGCAACCGGATCACCGCCGACGACCCCGCCCCGCCTCAATACGGCTTCAATCGACTCAACGGAAAAACAATCCTGGAGCCCATGAAACACGGCAACTTCACCAGCTTCAACGAAGGCCCCGGCAACATCCCCACCAACCTCGAATTCTGGGCCACCCGCTACCGCCAGCCCGAAAAAACCGCTTCAAGAAAAACCCAGCTTACACACAGAACCGGCCAACCGTCCCTCCCCCCATCCCAACCCGAGCACAAAACAATCGGCGCCGACTAATCGAGGCCAGACTGCTAGCCGAGCGCAACCCCGCGCACCGCCTCAACCAGCGTCTCAATATTCTCCCACGGCACATCCGGCTCCAGCACGTGCGTGGGCGCCACGATGATCGCCGCCCCTTCTCGCGCGAGCCGCGCGCATCCCGCCACAACCGAGCGCACGTCCTCCGGTGAGCCGAACGGCATGGTGGTTTGCGTCCCGACCATGCCCCAGAATCCAAGGTGATGCTTGTGCTTCGCAACCACCTCATCCACCGGCATGCACTCCGGCTGCACCGGGTTGAGGATGTCCACCCCGATCTCCACCAGGTCATCGATGATCGGGCGGATGTCTCCGTCCGAGTGATATCGCACCCACACGTGCTGCTTCTCCGCCGCCCGGATGGAATCGATCACCCGTTTCAAACGCGGCTTCAGATGCTCCCGCCAGAAATCCACCGACATCATCATCCCGCGCTGGGTCCCCACATCATCTCCCAGCCCGATCACATCCACCCCGGCCCGCGCCGCAAGCCGCCCCTTCCTCACCGACCACTCGGTAAACCAATCCAGCAGCCAGTCCGCAATCCCGTTCTCCTCCAGCAAATCCCCAAACAGATTGTCCATGCCCCGCAAATACCAGGCAAACTCGAACACGGTGCATTCCATCGAGCATAGCGCCACCTTCCCGTCACGATGGATTTCCGCGACCTGCTCGGCCAGGCCGCGATCCGCATTGGGATTGTCCAGGTCCGGCCAGGGCAACTGATCGAGCTGCTTCACATCCGTGATCACAGAGAGCGGGTGCAGCATCTGGCTCAAGTGATACGCCTTGCCCGTCGAACCCGCCGGCGGCAGCACCTCCGTGAACCCGACCTCGTTGACTATCGCATTCGCCGGCGCCTGGAACCCGATCTCCGTAAACGCCGCGCGCCACTTGGCCGGATCACCCGGAAAATTCGGGCCGCAGAAACGGAAATCCAAACCAAACGCCAGCGCCGCATCGCGGATGCCCGTTTTCTCTTCGATCATATCCGCGACAGGCGGCGTCGCCGGCAGGTCGAGCGGCATCCATTGCGGCCGGTCGCGCCCCATCATCCGCGTAAAATTCTCGAGTGCCGTTAGCATATTTTTCCTCTCTTCCCCGCAAGCCCGTGGCCCACCGGCTTCTCGCCGATCCATCGCTCATCGATCGGCTCGCTCGCGAGCTGATACCGCGAATCCGACGATAGCCGGAACCTGTTCGTCTGGTTGTCCATGCTCGCATGCACGGTGGCCATGGTAAATGTCACCACATCCCCCGCGCGAAACTCCGTCGTCAGCCAGCGCCCGCCCAGCTTCTCCCGCAGCGTCACCGGGTCGCTCGACAGCCGCCCATCCCAGTTCTGCCATCCTTTGCGCCCCGCCTCAATCTCCGCCGCGTCCGGATAATTCGTGCAATAGGCATCCACGTCCCGCCCGAGGTATTTCCGCAACCTCGGCGCCTTGTGATGGGAGCCTTCCAGGATCATCAGCCCGCCCAGATCAAACGGCACATCGCCCAGCGGCGTCCAGGCCGTGAACAGATTCCGCGTCCCCCGTCCCATGTAAACCACGTCACAATGCGGATACGTCCCCCGGCCCCCGCCCTCCACCGCCCGCAGCCAGGTAAAATCATAATGCCTCACCGCCCCCCCTAGCAGCCGCTCGTAAAGCGCCATCATCCGTCCCCCATAGAGCAGCCTTTTCAGCGGCACATTCTCTTTCGTCAGCCCCTCGAATCCCGGGGCTCCCGCGCCCGGCTTGCTCACCGCCTCGATCTCCGGATGATCTTCCTCAAGAGCGCCGCACTCGGCCAGCCGGCGCGTCACCTCCGCTCGCGCGGCCAGCACTTCATCGGCATCCAGATAGCCCCGCATGAAGAGATAACCCTCCTCGCGCATCCGCTTCCCAAGCGCCTCGGGATCATCCGCCAGCTCGGTTGAACTTCGCAGCTCGCCCAAGGCTCCGGCCGAAGTATCCAGCGGCAGCCGCAGCGAGGTCAAAGCCAGGTCGGTCGTGCTCATCGATTTATGACTTTACCCCGGTTCTTACTCGAAAAGAATGGCTCTAATGGGAGGACTCATGTATTTTTTGGTCATTCCATGGCCGTCGCAACCAGACCCGCATTCCTTTCGCAAAGCGGCATTGGAAGCCCGTTGGGCCGCATCACGCTCACCGGGACCATTCACGGCAGCCTCGGCCTTCCGCCCAATCCAATGCGTATTTTGGGCAGCTACGCCCTCGTCTATTTATTGAGCGGAACCGGCCGCTATGAAGATGCGCGCGGCACCCGCCTCGAAGTATCGACAGGGGATTTGCTGCTCCTCTTTCCCGAGATCGCCCATACCTATGCCCCCCCCTCCGGCAGCCATTGGGACGAAATATACATCGTATTCGATGGCCCCGTATTCGATCTCTGGCGCCAGCAGGGCCTGCTTAACCCGGACTCTCCATTCTACCACCTCGAACCCGTGGACTACTGGCGTCCCCGCTTCGCCGAGGTCTCCGCCCCCGGCCTCTCCCCCCTCGAACGCCTCTGCCGCCTCCAATCCGTCCTCGCCGACACCCTCACCAATTACCGCCGCGATCCCGCCGCCGCCCGGGACGATCAGTGGCTCGCCAGCGCCCGCGCATTGCTCGACGCCGACGTGCCCAAGGCGCTCTACGTCGACCAAATCGCAAAACGCCTCCGCCTCTCACCCGAGACCTTTCGCAAGCGCTTCGCCCGCCTCGCCGGCATCCCCCCATGGCGCTACCGCATGACCCGCGTCATCGAGCGCGCATGCCGCCTCGTGCACGAGAGCCGTCTTACCAACAAAGAAATCGCCGCTCAACTCAACTTCAACGACGAATTCCATTTCTCCCGCCGCTTCAAGCAAATCACCGGTCGCTCCCCCACCCAATTCCGCGCCCTCTCCGCCCGCCGGTAAAGCTTCGAGCCCCCCGCTCCCCCTTCATTCTTGTGCCAGGGATTACATCTGCCGCGCCAAAGGCGCATTTCATACCAGCCTGGGGCAGCGCCCCAGGGATCGCCCGCAATCGAAATCCAAGCGCTGAAAGCGCGATTAATTTTCCCTATGCCCCACCCTACCCGCGCAATCCCGCTCCCCCACGAACCCGACGGCTTCGAATATCCGTAGCCCGGCGGTCGAGCAAAGCGACACCCCCGGACCCGCCCCGCCTCCAACGCCGAACCCCGAAGCGGGTGACAGAATCTAGCACAGTCCAGACCTGGGTATTATGCGTTGGGGATTTGCTTGTGCATGGCGAAGCGGCGCAATTGGACTCCTCGGCACTCGATCAATTCCTCCGCATCGACTTGGAAGCCGTGGTGCTCGAAGAATGGACGCGCGGCCAAACTCGCTTCGGTGAAGATCCTGCAAACACCAGCGGAACGAAAGGCCGACTCGATGCGCTGCAAAAGGCGCGTCGCAACACCCCGGCGAGCGAAATCGGGATGCGTGAAAAGAAAGTCGAGATGACCGTCATCCTCGTAGGAACCAAAGCCAACGAGAATATCGTCGTGCTCAGCAACGATAGTGTGGAGTGGAGCGAGTCGCTGGCGCCAATAGGCCCCATCTGGAATGGAAGGCCCAGCCCAGGCTGAAAGCTGCTCGGCAGTGTAATAAGGCGCGGCCAGTAAACGGATGGAAGCGCCGTAAACTTCGACGACGCATAAAAGGTCGGCTGGTTGATATGGTCTTTCGTTCATAGTCAGCGGGCGGGGTCGCCTAACTCTCGAACTCGCGTTGCTGAGGGTGGAAATCGGGAGTCGTGGCCAGATAATGCCCGACAAAAGCGAACCGGAGCAAGCCCTGGCTGATCCACCTCTCAGCATGAACTTTCTGGATGACCAAGAATGATGGGAGGCGAGTTATGGTTCCACACGGTCTTCCATGGCGTGAAATCCGGCGCTGACACAAGTGTAAGTCTGGCAATTGTGATCCGTTCCTCTCTGGAGAAATCTAATCCCGCCCAGACTGTTTCGGAAAGAAATCCCCTGAATGAGCGATCTCTTCCTTGGCCGGGCGTAGCGACGCGAAGCATGCCTTTTTGCGATCTTTGCTCTTTGTCGTTAAAATCCATATCCACCCGAGTAGATGAGGATTACATCACTGGTTTTCGATGGGAACTGGTAAAGTGATTTGATTCGCAATTTCAGTATAAATGTCGATCTCAGTATGTTCAACTTCCAAACTGACAATCAGAGAATACTTCAAGTGTGATTCCGCTTTTCCGAGGTTTGGCCGAGTGCGCCACCATCCCGTGACAGGAGAAACGGCTATGTGTCGCATACTGAGGAGATCAGCCGCCGTACCCTCCCAAATATCGGAATGAACAGAACCGCGAAAACAGGCTTGTCCCAAAGTCCAACCGTCCGTTGTTCCCCCTACATGCACGCGATTCTGTTTCTTAAATTCATCCGCCGCCAATTTACTCACTTCCGCCGCCAAGTCATCCTCCGTCTGTCCAGGGCTCGATATCTTAAACCGCAATGCACAGCTAGGATAACGGAAATGAGAAGTACCCCTGGTGCCGGGATTGGGTTCCACAAAATATGAAAGCGTAACGCGCATCCGTGCCTTCTCTCTGGAGAATTTTCCAAGCTCCTGCACTGGCCACGGTAGGCGGTGAATGTGCATTTGATTGAAGAGAATTTCTTCCCTTTCCTTCTTGAACGGCTGGATGTCACATTCTGCGATCAAAGTAGCCCGAGCAGTAATGCATTCGAGAGCGCGACGCAAACTTGGGACACCGTAGCCGACTGTCCTCAGTAAGAAATTCGAGCGGGCGCGTTTATCTGTTTGGCTTTCCTGGGGGACTGATGCCTTCATAGCTGGCGTCCATTCAGCCGAATGAACAATCAATCCGCGTATACTCTCAGGTGAGAGATCGGGGTATTCCAACATAATTTCACCAGCAAATCGGGCTGCTAAGGCCGTCGCCGGACTCGTGCCACCGAAAACACCGAAAACGCCATTATTGAAGTCAGCGTGAGTTGAAAGCAAAAGTAGTTCGGGAAGCTGAAGTGTGGAATTATTTGCGCGCTGGTAACCCGCGTTACCGCCTTCGAAGACAACATCAGGCTTGTTTGGCCATTTCGTGTCCCAGGGTAAGGAGGTGCTGCTCGCCGGAGCAAGGGCACCCCTAGCGGCAAGTGGGTTGTAGGAGTCTGGATTTTTCACCACGCTGAGTTCCGTAAACGCACCTATACAGAGGGCGTTCCAGGACTGGCCGGGATTTTCAAGGGAATAGTGGTGATTGGATTTCGGATAGTTAGTCCAAAGTGATTGAGGAATATTGCCGGCACTTAGACAAAGGAGCCGGCGAAGCTGTCCCTCATTATCTAATCCGCTTGCGAGTGCGTCCATCTGTGCAGACCAGGATGTCGGAGTAGGATCGTTTGGTTCCTTCATGGTGGTTGCAACACACCAGACCCGTTTGCGCTGGGGGGCATGAGTTTCGGCTAACGCAACACCTTGGGCGGTGTACGCTCCGGCAAGTTTCTCGTCCGTGCCTCTTTCTGCTGGTGGTGGCACAATTTTTACACCCTCTAAATTGAGGGGCAATTGAACCTTTTCGGTGCCGGTGAGAATATTAGTCAAATCTCCAAACAAGCAAAGACCAGCCATCATTGTTCCGTGTTCATCGTCATCAGCAGCGGACCAAGCGCGATTGATTGTCAGATTATCGCTTTCTGGTATGAGGTCGTCTAGGAGTGGGTGCCCGCGATTGACACCCGTATCGAGCAGGCTGACATACGGTGCATCTTGCCTGCTCGGTTCTATCCGTTTCAAGAAATCCTTTGCCCAGGTCGCCTGTTCATCGGGTCGGAGGGAATCAAAATAATCGGCATAATCGCGACCGCGACGGATTTCAGCGACACAACTCAAAAGCGCCAAATCCTTGGAGAAACTGTCGCCTCGACCGTACGCTGCGATTATCGTATGTTCGGGCAGCGTGATCAGTCCGTTCCCCACTTTCAATTCCACCCCTTGCGAAAGCTTTTTAAATTGTCCCAGGACAATTGCCCTCTCCGGTTCGGAACCGCCGCGACGGAGCCATACTTCAAACCAAAGAATTTCCTGGTCAGGAAATGGGTCGTCCCGTTCGGTCCACAGTTGTTGCGCCGCAGCTTTTCCCGCACGTTCGATTGCGTCAATCAATGGCCTGTATTTCGGCTGTATTGTGCCGCCCTTAACTTTCCGCGTTTTTGAGAGATAATCCTCGACAAGGGAAGCTAATACCCCAAGTTTTCCGTCCGGGACAAACCATGTCTGAAGCGTTACTAACTGGCTGTTTCTTTCAGTTACCCGCTCGTTGAGTAATTCCCAGCCATTCTCCTCTAGTCGGCTGATTTCAATGTCAACGTCTGGGGCGCTTTCCAACTCGATGGATATTCCCTTTGCGTGAATATCTTCGTTTCCCTCCCAGCTTTGAGACAGTGCAACGTAATCATCCGCAACACTTTTAACTTCTCTAAGCAACCCCTGCCCATGCGATTTAACATCTGCACGGGCGGGAACCGCTCGGCTGCTACGTCGTTTCTTGGACTTGTAAGCGGTGTCGCGGTGAAAACGATCCACTCTGAGGTGACGCTTTGATGGTTCGCCTTGTGGCATTACTTCTTATGCCTCCTGGGTCGCTTGGTATTCGAGCGATCAGCGATGGCCTTCAGCAGAAGTTCGGTTGTCACTTCCTTTTTGTGCCCGATTATTCGGTCTTTGATTGCGTCGTCTGCCACTCGGACCGCTTCTGCAAAACTCAGTTTCGCCGCTACTGGCAGCAGTTTTCGCCAGTTAATTGACGTGTGGGTCTCGTTAAGAAGGCGCTGTTCAAAGACCTTTCGCAACTCCTGCCGAGTAGGCATCACATATTCGATGATGTCGTCAAACCGTCGGAAGAGCGCCGGGTCTAGGGCTTCTGGATGATTAGAAGCCGCTATGACCAAGCTATTGCCACGCATGTTGTCAATGAAGACGAGAAAGCTGTTCAACACACGGCGCATTTCTGCTACGTCGTGCTGTGCACCACGGGCCAGACCGATTGAATCAAACTCATCGAACAGAAACACGGCCCGGTGGCGCTCAACAGCATCAAACACGAGCCGAAGTTTCGAGGCGGTTTCACCCAAGAATTTGGTGAACAGCGCATCCAGTCGCACTACGAAAAGCGGCAATCCAAGTTCGTGAGCCAATGCGTGTGCCGTGATTGTTTTTCCGCAGCCGGGAGGGCCGAGGAGTAAAAGGCGCTGTCGTGGGCGTAGGCCATGTTCGCGGAGCCTGCCGAATTGTTGTTGCTCTTTGACGACTCGGGAAAGACGCGTTTCCAACGCAGTTGTGAGTACCAATTGGTTTAACCCGATACTCGGCTGTGCCATTTCGAGCAGTCCTGCCAGTTCCCCCTGTGGTCGTGAGAACGGGATGGAGTTTGTCCCTTGACTTACTGCTTCAATTGGCGGTTGGCGGGGGGTTTTTTCGAGGAGTTTTTGGATTTCCTTCGCCATTTCCTCGTGCCCTTGACGCGCCTCATTGGCGGCAAGCTGCAGCGCCGCCGTGCGAAAGCGTTCTTCATTGCCTTCAAGATGGCTCCGCAAAAGCTCGATAATTTGTCTAGCGGTCGCCATTTTAGTACTAGATAGGAAAACGAGGAAGCAGGCGACTTTTCATGTCAAAATAATCAATGCAGTCCGCGGCCCTTTGGAGCCGTTTCCATGTGCAACGCCTTCCTCAATCCCGCGTTCGTATTCAACCTTCCTCACGACACCTTCATATTCCTCCGTAAAAACGTCGGCACATCCAAATCCTGCCCATCCACAATCGTCGGCTCGCTCTTCTCGAACCTCCCTCTCGTAACCGGCTCAAACTGCAACGTCTCCTGCCGCTCCTCCTTGCGCGATGCCGCCGTCGTCATCTTCGCCAAAGGCTGCGGGTCCGTCGCCGCCGAAACAATGCGCGGCTGCCGCCGCGGCACCCGCGTCGCCGGATGCGCCTCCGCCGCGGGCGCTTCCACAACCGGCGCCACATCAATCAACGACCCCTGTCCCTCCTCCTCAACCGCATACGAAGCCGCAACCACCGTTTCCGTCTCAGCCACAGCCGCCACGTCCCCAACCTCCGCCTCATAAACCGCCGCGCTCGCAACCGCCGCCTCCTCTTCCTCCACAGCCTCCCGCACCGCCGCAATCGCGATCCTAGTCGCCTTCACCGGCGCCGCCGTCGGGATCACACGCGGCACAAACTCTTTTCCCCCTACCTCGCCGCCCATCCCCGCCGATGAAATCAGCGTCACCCCGATCCGTCCCGCCATCCCCGCGTCCACCGATGCCCCAAACAAAATCTGCGTCTCATCCCCCGTGTGCTTGCCCAGCGCCTCCATCAGCGTCTGCACCTCGTTCAGCGACATATCCGGCCCGCCCGCCACATTCACCAGCACATTGTGCGATTCATCCAGGATGCGCCCCCGGTCCATCAGCGGATTCTTCAACGCCCGCGCCAGCGCCTCATGCGCCCGATTGTCCCCGTCCGCCTCCCCGTACCCGAACAGGCACCGCCCCGCCCCCGCTCCCGGACGCAGCGCCGCGCACAGGTCATCGAACCCGATATGCAAAATCCCCGGCTGCGTGAACAGCCCCGAGATCGCCCGCACGCACTGGCTGATCGTCTCATCCGCCGCCGCGAACGCCTGGTGAATCCCCGCCTTCGGCGAAACCGCCTCCCCCATCACGTCATTCTCAAAGCAAATCACCGCGTCCGCCGTCCCCTCGAGCGCCGCCAGCGCCTCCTCCGCCTGCTTCGCCCGGCGTTTCCCTTCAAAGGTAAATGGCACCGTCGCGATCACCACCACCAGCGCCCCGTTCTCCTTCGCCATGCTCGCGACCATCGGCGCCGCGCCCGACCCCGTCCCCCCGCCCAGCCCCGTGCACAGAAAAATCAGATTCGCCCCCTCCAGCGCCTTGCGAATGTCCTCCTGCGACTCCTCCGCCGCGCTCAGCCCGATCTCCGGATCGCCCCCCGCCCCCAGCCCGCGCGTCACCCCGCGCCCGAGCTGCACCTTCTGGCTCGCCACCGAGCTGGTCAGCGACTGCACATCGGTATTCATCACCACCAGATCCGCCCCGGGCACCGCCCCGTCGAGCACGATCCGGTCGATCACATTGAGCCCCGCCCCTCCAAGTCCCACCACCTTGATGGGGACTTGCTCGGTGCCATGGCTGACAAGTTGTTGCTTATGGTTGAATTCGATCATGGAGCGGGTATATGCGGGTTGTTTTGCTGGGTGAAAGTTGCCTTACAAAAAATTGCGCGCCTCGCGCGGAGGCGCGGAGACGCGGAGAATACTGCTGCAAACGAAATCTTCCGCTGGGGCGCAGGCACGACGAGGGACTCTGATTGGAATACAACACCTCCGCGTCTCTGCGCCTCTGCGGGAGAAACACCCACTGAAAACAGCGAAGAACCAATTTTTCCATCTCATCTCCTCCGCCCAAATATCGGCAGCCTGGTAAACTTCGAAAGCCACCCCGACGGCCGATCCATCTGCACCGCCTGCGCGTACTTGATCAGCCCGATCGCCGTCGAATATTGCGGATTCTCAAACGCCGACGTCAGCCCCGACATCGTCTGCGCATGCGTAATGTGCACCGGCAGCTCAAAAATCTCCTGCGCCAGATCGTCGATCCCCCGCAACAGGCTCGTCCCCCCGGTGATGAAAATCCCCGCCCCCAGCAAATGCAAATCCCCGCTCGCCTCCAATTGCCGCTGCAGCAGCTCAAATGTCTCCCGCATCCGCATGTGGATGATCCCGTTGAGCGTCTCGCGCTCCACCTCCTTGCCCGCAAACCCGCTGTCGTCCTTGAGCGTCACGGTCTCACCCGGCAGCGACATCCCCAGCGTCACGCTCCCCTCGTCCATCTTCAGCTTCTCCGCCCGCGCCATCGGGATCCGCAGCCCCATGGAAATATCGTTCGTAATATGGTCCCCGCCGATCCCCAAACTCCCGCTCTGCCGCACCGCCCCGTCGACGTACATCAAATAATCCGAAGTCCCCCCGCCGATATCGATCGCCAGCGCCCCCAGGTTCTTCTGGTGCTGATTCAACACCACCTGCGCCGCCGCCAGCGGATTGAGCACGACGTCCTCCACCTCCAGCGGAATCTCCTTCACGCACCGCACCGCGTTCTTCACCCGCGTCCCGATCCCGTGGATGATGTGAAAGTCCGCCTCCAGCTTGTGCCCCATCATTCCCACCGGATTCAGCACCCCCTCCTGCCCATCGACGTAATAATGCTGGAGGATCGAGTGGATGAACATGTTCTGCGAGGGAATATTCACATCCCGCGCGCTCGCCCGCACACTGTCGCAATCCGCATCGGTGATCTCCTCCTGCTCCTCGGGAATCGCCACCATCCCCCGGTTATTGAACGATGCGATATGCGCCCCCGTCACCCCCAGGTAGACGCTCTGGATCATGACGTCGCTCTTTTCCTCCGCATCCACCAGCGCCTCGTGCACGCACTTCTGCGCCGTGTCAAAATCGACGATCTCCCCCTTGCGCACCCCGCGCGAGGGCGCCTGCCCGACGCCGAGGATTTTGATGGAACCGTCCGATTTCGATTCCCCGACGACGACGCAAATTTTCGACGTCCCGATCTCGAGGCCTACAAGAATATGATCTCTTGCCATTTTAAATTTTTAAGGCTTCGTGCCGCCGGGGTAAACCGCCACCGCGCGCCGCACGGTAGTCGCATGGATATGGTGTCCCGAAGTGGTGGACTTGTGCACAGCCTGCGCCCGTTTCACGGGGGTCTTTTGACTATTAACAGGCACTTGCGGTTTCTTGATGCTTATTGCGTCCGTCCCATCCTCCGCCACTCCCGCCGTCCCATCCTCCATCGGGTCCGCCTCCGGCGCCGGCGCAAAGGTCACCGGCACATTGCGCTGCACCAGCAGGTTCACCGTCTGGATCTCCCGCTTGCTCAAATCCACATTCGCATACAGCAGCGCCAGCCGGTCGAGCTGCGCCCCGATGTCCTCCAGCGGAAACGTGATCTTCGCATGCCGCTCGTCGCTCACGACCATGCAATACCCCTTCGACACATCGATGCTCCGCACCTGGTAGCGCGCCGGATTCTCCCCCGTCAGCCGCACCAGTTCCAACGCCGCCTTCACCTCCGGCAATTCGACCGTCTCCCCCTCTTCGTAATTATCCACCGCCAGCCCGCTGATGACCGGCAGATGGTAATAATCCGGCACCTGGTTCTTCACCCGCAGCAGGATGCCGTCTTTATCGATGAGAAAAGCCCCCGGATCGCTGCTCGGGTCGCCATCCTCCTTCTCGGCCACCCACGCCACCGGCTTGCGCTCCGCGATGTCGATGGAGATTTTGTTCGGCAGGATGCGCTCGATCTCCGCCCGCTCCACCTGCGGCAGCGCCATCAGCCCCTTGCGCGCCGCGGAGAGGTTGATCGCAAAAATATTCTTCCCCTCCTGGATGTTCGTTGCCTGGAGGATTTGCTCGCGCGTGAGCGGCCCGTCCGTATGGATGCTCACCTCCGCAAGGTTGTAATCCGGATTCTCCCAGAAGAACCGCCGCAACGCCGCCCGCCCGCCGTACGCGATGCCCCCCACCGCGCCGCAAAAGAGAATCACGGTGCTCAGCCACGCCAGCACCCGCCGGTTCCGCTGCCGCGTCGCCGCGCGCGAGCGCACCTTCACATCGAGCAGGTGCTGCTGCTTGCGCTGCTTGCGCGAGGAGTTGCGCTGGTTGCGGGCTGGCTGCCGGGCGTTCATGTTCGCTGCAATTTCCTCCTCTGGATGCGCGCCAGCGATAGGTCGATGATCCGCTCGCACAATTCCCCGTAGGATATCCCAGCCACGCCCGCCGCCTCGGGCAGCAGGCTGGCCGCGGTCATGCCGGGGATGGTGTTGATCTCCAGGACATACGGCGTGCCGTCGTTCGCGAGAATGAAATCGACCCGCGAATAGACCTCCAGCCCCAGCGCCCGATGCGCCGCGAGCGCCATATCCTGGATGATCCGCGTCGTCTTCTCCGGTAGCGGCGCCGGGCAATAATGCTCCGCGCCGCCACCTGCCTGCGGATTCAGGAAGGGGTACTTGTTCTGGAAATCGTAAAAGCCCTCCTTCGGCTTGATCATGATGATCGGCAGCGCCTGCAAGCCGACCACGCCGACCGTCAATTCCTCGCCCGCGATGTATTCCTCCACCAGCAACGGGTTGTCATACTTCGCCGCGCCCTCGATTGCAGGGACGATCTGCGCCTCTTCCCTCACGATGTAAACCCCCACGGTCGAGCCCTCCCGCGGCGCCTTCACCACGTACGGCAGCGGCAGCGAAGGCATCTGGTCCGCCATGATGACCTCGAACGCCGCCGTCGGTATGCCAGACTCCACAAAGCGCTGCTTGGTCTCGATTTTATTGAACGCCGCCCAGCTCCCTTCGATCCCCTCGCCCGTGTAAGCAATGTCACGCTGCTCCAGGATTTCCTGCAACTGCCCGTCCTCGCCGAACGTCCCATGGATGATGTTGAACGCGATATCGACCGGCTCCGGGATGACGAAATCCGGCCCGGTGACATCCACCGGGATGACGCGCGCGCCGCGCTCCGTCAGGGCCGCGGAGACGCCGCGCCCGGAGGCCAGCGACACTTCGCGCTCGGACCCGGGACCGCCCATCAGTACTGCGATTGTTTTTCCGTTCAGGCTCATAATTCTCCCAGGATTTGCACTTCGGTTTCCAGCTCGATACCGCGCTGCTCGCGCGCCACGGTCTTGATTTTGTCGATTAAGGCGAGCACGTCCGCCGCCGTGGCATTGCCGTCGTTCACGATGAAATTCCCATGCACGGTCGAGACGCGCGCCCCGCCCACCCGCGTATCCTTGAGCCCCAGCTCGTCGATCAGCTTCCCGGCCCCGCATGCGGCGGGATTCTTGAAAATGCAGCCCGCGCTCGATTCCTTCGGCTGGGTCATCCGGCGCTTTTGCATCGAGGCTTCGAGCAGCGCGTGAATCTCGTCCGCCTTGCCCGGCACTCCTCGAAAAGTCGCCGCGACGGCGTAATTGCGCGCCAGCGACGGCACGTCCCGGTAATGCACCTCCAGCTCGGCGGGCGTCTTCGTGTGAAAATTCCCTTGCTCATCGATGAAGCGGACACTCACCACCTGGCGGAACGTCTCGCCCCCCATGGCGCCTGCGTTCATACGCAACGCGCCACCCACCTGCCCGGGAATGCCTTCGAGCCACTCAAAGCCCGCGATCAGCGCATCCCGCGCCGCGTAGGCCAGCTCCTTCAGCTTCACGCCGGCGCCGGCGGTAATTTCGTTTCCTTGGACTTCGATGTGGCGAAACTCCCCGCGCGCAAGGTGAACCACCGCGCCCGGGATGCCGGCGTCGCGGATGAGCAGATTCGAGCCGCGCCCAATGACAAAAAGTTTGATGGCATTCGCGGTGCAATGCCGCACCAGGCGGGCAAAACCCGCCTCGGTCTCCGGCTCCATCCAGAACTGCGCCGGGCCGCCCACCCGCAAGGTGGTGTGCTTCGCCAGCGGCTCGTACAGCCGCGCCACGCCGGGACCCATCGCGGCCTGCAATTCCTCGAGCTTCGCAAGGTCCGCCGCGAGCTGCGCCCCCTGCTCGTGAATGTCTCCCGCGCCCAGGCTCAGGATCAAATCGCCCGGCTCCAGCAGCGGCCCCAATGCGGCGGGAATCTGCGTCCGCACCGGCACGTATTGCGCGCCGTCGTGTCCGGTCCGCATCACGGCCTCGACGATTGTCTGCCCGGTAACCCCCGGGATCGGCTTCTCGCTGGCGGCATAAACGTCGGTCACGAAAACCCGGTCCGCCTTGCCGAATGCCGCGCCAAATTCATGCTGGAGCGCCTGCGTGCGCGAGTACCGGTGCGGCTGGAACATCACCATGACCCGCCCGGTGCATACCGCGCGCGCCGTCTCGAGGGTGGCCTTAATCTCGCTGGGATGGTGCCCGTAATCATCGACGACCATGTAATTATCGCTGCGATACTTGACCTCGAACCGCCGCTTCGCCCCGCGGAAGGACTCGAAGGCCTCCGCGATTTTGAACACGCTCACCCCCAGCACGGTGGCCAGCGCGATCACTCCGGTCGCATTTGAGATGTTGTGCCTGCCGGGAATGTTGAGCGCAAAATCGCCCAGCCATTTCTCACGGCGGAACACCTTGAATTGCGAATGAAAACTCCGCGAGAGCACTGTCTGGAAGCGAAACTCCGCGGAATCGGTCTCGCCGTAGGAGATCGCGTTCGGGCGCCCCTTGCAGATGCTCGCGGCGTGCGGGTCATCGACGCAATAAAAGATGCTTCCCGACGTTTGATCCAGCAACTGGCCGTACACCGCCTTGATGGCATCAAGGTTCTCGTAAAAATCCAGGTGCTCCTCCTCGATATTGAGAAGGATCGAATGCTCCGGGTGGTAGAGCGCGATGGTGCCGTCGCTCTCGTCACCCTCGGCCACGAAGTATTCGCCCTCGGGGTCCCAATGGGCGTTCGTGCCCAGGATCGGGATTTCCGCGCCCACGTAATGGGAAGGCCGCAACCCTCCCACGCGCAGGACGTGCGCGGCCATGGAGGAAGTCGTGGTTTTCCCGTGCATGCCGGCCACTGCGATGCCGCGCTTGCGATGCATGACGGCCGCCAGCGCATCGGCGCGGCGCACCATCATCTTGCCGAGGCGATGCGCCTCGTCGTACGCCACGTTGCCCGGCTTGATGGCCGATGAGAATATGACGATGTCCGCCTCCCGCACCGCCTCGGCGGTATGGGGACAGCAGAATTGCAGGCCCAGCCCGCGCAGCCGGTCGGTCTCGATCGTGGCCACCTTGTCCGACCCGGAGACGCGATGCCCCAGCGCCAGCAAAAGCCCCGCGATGCCGCTCATCCCGGACCCGGCTACGCCGATCAAATGGATGCGCATTTCACCCGCGAGAAGGATATCCGCGAGGATTTGACCGGTGTCCATTGAGCGTAGATGAGAGCAGGTTTTCAGGCGTGGCCTGAGAGACGAAAAAACTGAATGAGAGAGAACACCAAAACGGCGGGAATTGAAACGAATCTCTGCCTTCGAGGTCACTTTTTTTTCACCGCCTTTCCAGATGCCCCTCCCTCGCTATTTTCGCTGCCCGCCTTGACCGATGCCGCATGCTCCACGGTATCGGCCACGCATTCCGCCGCGTTCTCCGGCGCCAGCGCGCGCGCACTCTCCGACATCCTTACAAGCCGCTTCGTGTCCCGCAGCAGCGCTCCGATTTCCCGCGCAAATGTCTCGACGCTCACCTGCCCCTGCTCCACCACAATCGCCGCCCCGTCGCGGGCAAAGATCGCCGCGTTGAGCACTTGGTGATTTTCCGCCGCGAATGGATACGGAATGAGCAGCGAGGGGATGCCGAAATACGATAGCTCCGAGAGGCTCGCCGCCCCGGACCGCGAGAGCGCCAGGTCCGCCGCGCTGTACGCGAGTTCCATCTGGTGGCAGAAGGCCGCGACGTGCGCCGGAATCTCCTCGCGCCGGTAATTGGCCGCAGCCACCTGGTCGTCGTTCGGCCCGGTGAGATGGATGACCTGCAAAGGCAACTCTTTGAGCAGCGGCATCGCCTTGATCGCCGCTTCATTGATCCCGTGCGCTCCCTGGCTCCCCCCCATGATGAGCAATGTCTGGCGCTCCGGGCTCAACCCGAACGCCGCCAGGGCCTCCTCGCGCGCCACGCGCCGGGTCAGGCTCTTACGGATCGGCGTGCCGGTCACCCGGCAGCGGGCCTTCGGAAAATAACGCGCGCAATCTTCGAAGCCGAGCAGCACCGCGTCGGTCATCCGCGCGTTGAGCCGGTTTGCCTTGCCGGGAATCGCGTTGGACTCGTGGACGAACGTGGGAATTTTCCTCATTCGTCCCGCGAGGATGGGCGCGGTCGAGGTAAACCCGCCCATGCCCAGCACGGCGTGCGGCTGGAATTTCCGATACAGCGCGCGGCACGGCGCGAGGCCGTCATTGAAACGCTTGAGGAAGCCGAAGATGGCCGGCGAGAAAAGCTTTGGCATCCCAATCCCCGGCAATTTCTCAAACCGGAACTCGGTCCTGTCCTTGGTCGCCAGCGCATCGACGTCCTTCTCGGAAATAAAGATGATCACCTCGTGCCCGCGCTCGATCAGGACCTCGCCCACCGCCAGCGCGGGAAACAGGTGTCCCCCGGTTCCCCCACCCGCGATCACAAATCGTAGCGGGTTCCCTTCCATCACATGCGCGGGGTAACCCGGGCCGCAAAACGCCGCTGCATCACGGGATCACGTCCTTCGTTCCTGCCCTGCCGGTAGATATTGATGAGGATTCCCACTCCCAGCAGGCAGAAGACAAGATTCGATCCACCATAAGAGATGAAGGGAAGCGGCAGGCCCTTGTTGGGAAGCAACGAGGTCGTTACTCCGATGTTGAGCGCCGCCTGCAAAGCCAGCATCACCACCACGCCAAAGCCGAAGAGCATTCCAAACCGGTCCCGCGCCTGGATGGCGATGACGGTCCCGAAAACAATGATCATCAGATAGCAAAACACCACCGCAAGCGTGGCGCACAGTCCCATCTCCTCCCCTACCATCGGAAAGATAAAGTCGGTGTGCGCAAAGGGAAGGTACGAGAACTTTTCGATCCCATTGCCCAGGCCCAGCCCATGCACCCCGCCCGAGCCAAAGGCAATGAGCGCCTGCCACTGCTGCAACCCGTAAGTCTCCTTGTATTTCTCGAGGTTCATGAACGCCAGCATCCGTCCCAGCCGCTCCTTCATGTGAAAGCCGAGATAGAGCGTGCCCGCGATGCCGCTGATCGCCAGCGGAGCAATGTACTTCAGGCTGCTCCCCGCCACGAACATCATTATGAACATCGTCCCTCCGATCAATGCCGTCGTCCCCATATCGATCTCCCTCGCGATCAACGCCATCAGGATGCCGGTGATCGCGATGGGCGCCATGAAACCGCGCAGAAAGGTCGCCGATTCCTTTTCGTACTTCGAGTACCAATGCGCGAGGAATGCGATGGCCGCGATCTTCGCGAAGTCCGACGGCTGGAATGTCAGCAACGGCAGCTTCACCCACCGGCGCGCCCCATTGATCCTGAGCCCGACGTGCGGCACGAAGCAAAGCGCCAGCAGGATCGCCGACGCCGCGAACCACATCCACCATGTCTTCTGCCAGAACTGATAATCGAAAATCGCGGCGAGCACGCAGACGACCAGGCCGATCGCCAGCCAAAGCGACTGGCGCTTCAGGAAGTAAATGGGATCGCCATGGCTGTCCTGCGCAAACGCGCCGGTACTATACAGCATCACGATCCCGAGCACGATCAGCGCGGCCACGGCCAGGACCAGAAAGTAGATGCTCTTGCGATGCATGGATGGATTGAAAGCCTGGGCGGCTTAGGCCGCCGGGTGCTTTGCCGGAACCTTGAGCTTCATGCCGATCCTCAATTTCTTCGGGTCCTCGATCTTGTTCAGGCGGACCAGGTCGTCATAACCAACATGCAGCTTGTGCGCGATGCCCACCGGCGTATCACCATGGACCACGGTGTAAGTGGCGCCGGAATCCTTGAGCGCCACGGGCTTCGGCGTATCGGGCTGATCCTCCGCGGGGACGGCGGCGGCGGGGAGTTTCAATTCCTCCCCGATATGGATTCCGCCTTGTTCCTGAAGGTTGTTCATATCGATAATGTCCGACGCGGCCACTCCGTTGGCGGAGGCGATTCTGGTAATGGTATCGCCGCTCTTGACGTGATAGGTCCGGGGCGGCTGCGATGCCGCAATAGCCTTCACGTCGCAGGTAGTTGCAGGGACTTGCGGGTTGGCCACCGTTTGCGGCGCGGGCGAAGCTGTCTCGGTTTCCTCGAAAGCGGGAGGTTGTGGCGCCTTGAGTGCGTTAAAGGCCAGGATGCCTCCCACGGCGACGACGTGCAGCACCAGGACCACGAAAAACGCGCTGGAGAGTTTTACATCGGGTTCCTCGGTAAAATCCGCCTCGCGGGCGCGGCGGGCGGTTGCGGCCTGGAGCTTCTTCTTTTTCGGTGGTCTGAATGGCAGGTTCATGCGAGCGATTGGACTAGGTTGCGGAATTGATCGCCGCGGTCGGCGTAGTTTTTGAACATATCAAAGGAGGAGGTTCCCGGAGAGAAGAGGACCACGTCGCCGGGCCGCGCATGTCCGTGGGCGCGCTGGACCGCGTCCGACAGCGAGGAGGCCTGTTCGCATGGCAGGCGGCCAGCCCAGTGCGCGGCAATGCGCTCGGACATTTCGCCGATCAGGACGGCGTGATGCACCTTGCGCGCGATCAAATCCGTGATCGAACCAAATTCGAATCCCTTGTCCTTGCCTCCGGCGATCAATACCACCGGGCGGGCCTCGGAAAGGAGCGCCTTCTCCAGCGCGTCGAGATTGGTCGCCTTGGAATCATTCACATAGTCCACACCGCCCACCGAGCCCACCAGCTCGCAACGATGCGGCTGCGGGTTGTAAGTGACCAGCGGCGCGACCATCCGGTCGAACCCGACGCCGTTCAAGTACCCGACCGCCAGCGCGGCCATGAGGTTCTCCGCGTTGTGGATGCCGCGCAGTTTCGCCTCGCTCATTGCAAGGACCGGCTCTCCGCGGAAATGGATGACGCCGTCGCGCAAATCGAAATCGCCACCCTGGGTGACGGCGCTGAAGGTAAGGACCCGGGCGCGCAACGTGGCGGGATCAACGATCGAGGGAATGTCCTCCAGCTTGATCACCGCGAAATCCTCGGCGGTCTGGAACTCGAAAAGACGCAGCTTGGCCCGCCGGTACGACTCCATGTCCGGATACCGGTCCAGGTGGTCCGGCGTGAAATTGAGCCAGACGGCGATGTGCGGGCGAAACGAGCGAATCTCCTCTAGCTGGAAGGAGCTGACCTCCAGCGTCATCACATCCAACTGGCCGCTCTTCTTCACGACCGCCGCGAAGGCCGGCCCGATATTCCCGGCGGCCAGCGTCCTGATCTCGCATTCATTCAACATGCGCGCCACCAGCTCGGTGGTGGTCGTCTTGCCGTTGGTGCCGCTAATGGCAACGACCGGGCATTTGCAAAGCTCCCAGGAAAGCTCCAGCTCCCCGATCATCTCGATGCGCTTGCGCAGGAAGTTTTGCACCAGCGGCACGGCGGGATCGATGCCCGGGGAAATGATGCCGCGGTCATAATGGCGCGGGTCCGTATCCGCCTCCATCCCCGCGAGGACGGAAATCCCGAGCGGCTTAAGTTTTTCGATTTTCGAGCGCAGTCTTTTCAGGTCGGCACTATCCAGGATCGTGATCATCGCACCCTCCTCCGCGAGCAACTGGGCGGCCGCTTCTCCGCTTGAGCCAAAACCCAGCACCGCGATTTTTTTGTTCTTATATGACATTGGTGGAACACAAGGCGTCACAGCGTTAACGAAGTTTGAGCGTCGCCAGGCCGAGCGCGGCGAACATGATGGAAAGAATCCAGAACCGGACGATGACCGTGTTCTCCTTCCATCCTTTCAATTCAAAATGATGATGGATGGGCGACATGGCAAAGATGCGCTTGCCCGTCAGTTTGAAACTCATCACCTGCAGGATGACCGAGAGCGCCTCCATCACGAAAACACCGCCCACGACCAGAAGGAGCAATTCTTGTTTGCAGCAAATGGCCACCACGCCCAGGACCCCGCCGATGGCCAGAGAGCCGGTATCTCCCATGAAAACGCGCGCTGGATGGCAGTTGAACCAGAGAAACCCCAGTCCCGCTCCCGCCAGGGCCATGCAGACCACGGTAAGTTCCCCCGTGAACGGGTAGAACGGAGTCTGGAGATAGGAGGATATTTTGACATTGCCCGCCACATAGGCCAGGACCGCGTAAGCCAGCGCGGCGGTCACCGTGCAGCCGGTCGCAAGGCCATCGAGGCCATCGGTCAGGTTGACGGCATTGGAAGTGCCCACCACGATGAGCGCAAAGAAGAAGAAGGTAGCCCAGCCAAGATTGAGGATGACCGGCTCCTTGTAAAAGGGGACATACAGCGCGCGCGCCTGCACCTCGGAGGAAGGATCGAGGAGAAAGAAAGCGGTCACCACCGCCGCGAGTGCCAATTGGGCAATGATTTTGATCCGTCCATGGAGGCCGTCTGACTTCTTTTTGGTTACTTTGAGATAGTCATCCACAAAGCCGAGCAGGCCCAGAAAGATGATGGTGAAAAGAGCCAGCCAGATGGCGCGATTGGTCAGCCGCGCCCAGAGCAGCGTGGAGATCACGACCGAGCCCAGCAGCAGGACGCCGCCCATCGTGGGAGTGCCGGCCTTGCCTCCGTGCAATTCCGCCAGCTCGCGCACCTGCTCCTTGGTCCGGATGGGCTGGCCCACCTTCAGGCTGATCAATCGGCGGATCACCCAGTTGCCAAACATCAGGGAGAGCAGGAAAGAAGTCAGCGCGGCGCCGATGGACCGGAAGGTAATGTAATAAAATACATTCAGCGCCGAGTAGGAATTCCGCCAGTGATAGAGAAAATACATCATAAGCGGGCCAGCTCCTCGACAATGGTTTCCATCTTCACGGAGCGGCTTCCCTTGATGAGCACCGTGTCTCCGTTGCGCGCCATGCTGCGCAGGATGGCCGCCGCTTCGGCGGTGGTATCCGGCGTGAGCGTGTGCTTGACGCCATACTCCCGCGCCGCCGAGGCGATGCCCGAGGCGACGCCGCCCACCGTGATCAGGCAATCGATTTTCTCCCGCGCCGCGGCCTGGCCCACGCGCTGGTGGCCCCGGTCGGATTCGACCCCGAGCTCGTTCATCTGGCCGAGCACGGCGATGCGCCGGCCGGGCATCTGGCCAAGCGTTTCGAGCGCGGCAACCATCGAGTCCGGGTTTGCATTGTAACTATCATCCAGGATGCAAATGCCGCGCACCATCTTCCGCTCGAGCCGCCCGCCGGTCAGTTTCGCTCCCCGCAGGCCCTCCATGCATTCCTCCAGCGCCAGGCCATATTCCAGGCCCACGGCCACGGCCAGCATTGCGTTCCGGACCATGTGCCGGCCCGGCGCCGTGACCTGCCCCTCGGCGGTGCGCCCGCGCGCATGCACCACGAAGCGGCTGCCCTCGGAGTCCGATTTCAAGTCGCTCGCGAATACGTCTCCGTGATCGAGTCCCGCCCGAATCACTTTCGCATGCGTCCGTGCGGCTATTGATTCCGTAAAAGCGTCATCCACCGGCAGCACCACGAATCCATCCGCGCCCACCGCCTCAGCCAGTAGCCCCTTCTCCTGCGCGATCGCCTCCGCGCTCCCCATGAATTCAATGTGCGCGAGGCCGATGTTGGTGATCACGCCCGCATCCGGCCGCGAGATGCGCGTCAGCGGCGCGATCTCCCCGGGATGATTCATCCCGATCTCGAACACGCCAAACGCATCCCCGGCCGATGCGCGCAGGATGGTCAGCGGCAGCCCGATGTGATTGTTCAAATTCCCAACCGTCTTCGCCACGCGTCCCCGCACGGCCAGCACGGCGGCGGTGAAATCCTTGGTCGAGGTCTTCCCGTTGCTGCCAGTAATGTTGATCACCTTCATCGACAGCGTGCGCCGGTAACTCGCCGCCATGCGCTGCAAGGCCGCCAGGGTGTCGCCCACGCGAATGAGCGCGCATTCCGGCGAAAAATCGACCGGGGCCTGCTCGACCATCGCGCCCGCGGCGCCGGCTTGCGCCGCCTGCCGGATGAAATCGTGCCCGTCAAAGTTCTCTCCGCGCAGGGCCACGAAGAGCGCTCCCGGCCCGGCTGGATTCGAAGGCTTCAGGGCGCGCGAATCCGTGCAGACGGAGTCCACTTCCGCGCCGGGCCTGCCGTGCGATAGCTCACCGTCCACCCATTCGGCAATGGTGCTGATGCTCACCGGGTCCACTTGGAACGAAAGTTAACTTCAAAAAGCCGCTCCGCGCGGTTGCGCGCGGCCGCCTGGCCGATGTCCGCTTTCCCGCGCAACGGCAGGCGGAAGCGGTGGAAAGCCCGCCGCAGCAGGCCCCCGTTTGCGACTTCGCGTTCTCCATCGATCCTCTTGAGCACAATGGGAGGTGTCATAGGCGTGTTATAGGCGTGTTTCGCGTGTTTCTTTTTTGTAGCCGACTTCCATCGGCGTGGCCTCGACGGCCTGGGTGGTCACATGCACATCGTCAAACGGCACGGTGTGATCGGAAAATTCCTGGTACGCCTCGTGGCCCTTGCCCGCGATGAGCACGATGTCCCGCGGTTGGGCCATGGCGACGGCCTTGAAGATGGCCTCGCGCCGGTCCACGACGACTTCGAAATTCTGTCCGCGGTAGCCTTTCTTGATATCCTCGATGATGGCCTCCGGCTCCTCCTTGCGAGGATTGTCCGAGGTGATGATGCTCCAGTCCGCGAGCTGGTCCACGGCAGCGCCCATCTTGGGCCGCTTCGCCTTGTCGCGATTTCCCCCGCAGCCGAAGACCACGATCAGCCGCCTGGGCGAGAGCTCGCGCAGGGTCTTGATCACATTGACCAAGGCGTCGTCGGTGTGGGCGTAATCGATAAAGATGCGGAACTGGCGCTTGACCGGCGCCGCTTCCAGACGGCCCGGAACGTGCGGGGCATTGGCAAGCGCCACAACGGCGTTGCGAACGTCGATGCCGATCGAAGCCGCCGCCGCGATGGCCGCGAGCGAGTTGTAAACATTGAACCGGCC
>Ga0182030_10006070_pt1 | contig 25541 bp, 21 predicted proteins | sample 812S3MmetaG_FD_121299 | JGI IMG/M metagenome (GOLD analysis project Ga0182030, IMG submission 121299) | Permafrost microbial communities from Stordalen Mire, Sweden - 812S3M metaG (Illumina Assembly) | ecosystem: Environmental > Terrestrial > Soil > Wetlands > Permafrost | place: Sweden...
CCACCCGACGGTGCGAGCAGGCAGGTAGCCCGCTGATCGCGGACCGTGACGAATAGCTTGGCAAGCAGCCATGCGAACATGGCTATTCGACACACTTCGAACATCGCTTATTACCAGTTTGGCCGCCGGTGTGGACGTGCGCACGGTCGCGGGGCGGCTTGGCCATCGCAACGCCTCCACAACCCTCAATGTCTACGCGCATTTCGTGCACGACGCCGACGAGGAAGCCGCTGCGGTCCTTGCCCGGCTCTTGGACGAGGGTGCGGGTCGACAAGACCGGACCACATGAGGTCTAGGTTCCCCAAGTGTCACGTTAGCCCCAACGCGTTTAGCGCTGTAGCAAAGTCGTTCGAGACTAGGGTGTCGTAAGGGCCTGCAGCTTCCCTGCAAGCCAGCTGGCCGGCGAGGAGGACGACCTCTGGGGGAGATACGACTCGCCAGCGACCTGGAGGTTGCCAGGCGTAAACTCGTAATCATGTTACAAACGTATGTGCTAGGCCTCGACTGACGGTACCTGTGCAGACTTCTACGGACGGATGCGCGAAATCGCTGCCGAGTGGGTCGGAAAACATCCTGATGATCTTGACCCCGAGCCAGTCTGGGGCCTGACAAATTGGGGCCTTCAACAGGGCGAGTACGAGCGTCTCCATCGTTTTGCCGTCGCCCAGCGCGACCTGTTTCGAAGTCTTAAGGCTCTGCCCGGGGCGCCGCAGGCCATTCGTAGGGCTAGGAACTGAAGGAATACGCATTCGTATAATCACCCACCGGCTATTTATCCGCCATTTCCATGAAACAGCCGTCGCTCAGACCGTTGAGTGGCTCGACTACCATGCCATTCCCTATTGGGACTTATGTTTCATGAGAGACAAGGGCGCTGTTGGAGCAGATCTCTACGTGGAAGACTCCGCCACGAATGTCGTTACACTTCGTGACTTGGGCCAAGCAGTGATCATCATGGATAACTCGACCAACCGACGAATCTCCGATAAACTGGGTGGTCGAGCCCTTGACTGGGGAGAGGCCGAGGAAATGATTCGAGATCGCTACTACAGTTGGCTAGACGAACACGGTCTCGACAGACCACCTAAACGAGGCGTTGAGCCAAATTGGGCGGTAGGTTCACCTCGCCCAGTCGTCCAGGACCTTGTCCAGGCGTGAAGGCAGTGTCGTGCCCAGCAGGACGACTACCTAGGTGCGCTAGGTTCGCGACGAAGAAGCGGCTGCTGTCTTAGCTCGGCAGGCTCTGTCTTCATGAAAGGTCCAGACTGAGCCAGTATCCCCACGTACGTGCGAACCGAGTGCCCGAGCGGTCCATCGATGAGCTCCAGGGTACCGGGGTGAAGGGATACGCAACGGCACGCGAAGCCCGAGACGTGGCCTGGGCTACCCAGGCCTCCTTCAGGGGACCAAGTCCACGGGGCGGCGCTGGTGGTCGACGCCTCTTCAACTTGGCCGGCGCCTCGTCCCGAGCCGCCCTACTAGGCTTAGCCACGGCTGGGTTCCGACCCCCACAGGAGACGCCATGACCGACAAGGACGAAACAATCATCTGGTCGGTAGCCGGAGGCACCGCTGGCCAGTTCGAGAGAGAAGCGCTTGTCTCAACCCCCGAGGGGGTGCGCTACATCTACGAAGTGGCCGATGACCGCGGCGACATGCAGCGCCTGGTCGAAATCTCGCACGAACCAGACCTCCGGGTAGCCGCCGACATCGCCGGCATAGACTGGGACGAGCTGGCCAAAGAACTAGAAGACGTCGCCCGTCAACTCGAGGCCGCCTTGTCGGAACCAGACGATGAACGACGTGCTGAGCACTATGTCGACCAGCCCGGAGACTATCTCGATCGGGCCGGCCGTGCACTGGGAGGGGGCTACGGGCTCCTGGCCAAGCTCGCCACCGAGGTCGCCCGCGAGCAAGAGCCGGATCGCTCGCCTCGCTGGGGCACGCTCGGGCCGGCCTTAGCAGTTGCTCCCCGATGGGCGAGGCTCCTGCGCGACCCGCGCGCTGACCTCGAAGTGCTGGTCCAGTTCATTGCCTCGGGTGCCAGCATTGATACCGTCGAGCGGTCCCGGGCCGAGGGGCATAGCGGAACCGCTGGTCCCAGTGGAGCTGATGGCTTCATCGTGGCCATTGCCGGCGAGAGCGACTCAAAGCGAGCGTCCCGCGCCGCGCGTCAGACAAAGCTGCCCGCAAGCGCCATCATATGGGCCGTAAATTCACACGACTTGGACAGTCATGTGGCTCTGACGCCGGCCGGTATGTGGGTGGCACGAGCCGGGCTAAAGAGCGGCCTGGTGTTGCTGTCTGCCGGCACCGGGGCGCTCTTACGCTCCCGGGAGCACAAGGGCGTCAGCTCTTTGGACGTCGAAGACGGCCAAATCTTCGCCCAGGTCGACCGTAAAGTCTGTCGTCTCGGCCCTGACGACGCCGATCCGCTCTGGGGTTGGCCTGCGCAACCTTATAGCCACTTTGTCGCCGGCGACGGGAAGGTGCTCCTCCTAGAACAGTTCGGGCCGCTGGTAAGTTCACCTACCAAGGTCACGTGCTTGAAGGCCACAACCGGGGAAGAACTCTGGTCCATCCCTGGCACAAGCAGCCGTCCCCGCTTGGAGCTGTTCGGCTTTGCCCAGGGGTTGGCCTGGCTGTGCCAACGCCAAGAAAACGAGTATTTCTGCCTTGGTGTCGACGATGACGGCCGTGTCCGCCACACCAGCCCCATCGGCGGCTCAGGCGGCAAGGGCCGGATCGTGCTCGGCACGATCTCGACCCGGTACCGGTCGGCCCGGGTGACCGACCTTGTCGCCGGGAGGAACGATGCCTGGGGTTATGGGCCGTACCCCCTGGCTTGCGGCACGGATGGCAACTTGCTTTGGTACGAAAGTAGGTCGAGGCGCCCGCCCTGCTTCCAGATTGGCACCGTGGCGGACCGAGGGCCGGTCATCGAGACGGGTGAGGTGCCGGTGGACGGATGGGTTGGTGCGGCAGGGGCGTTCTTCTGCGCTGCCCCTCTACCGGCGCTGTATGTCCTTAGCCCACGTGGGCTGAGCAAAAGGGCGTGCGACATACCTTCTCCCCTCGCCACCGACGGCACGCGGATCTGGTGCGTAGCGCGCCCCAGCTTGGATAGTCAGTGGGCCCTGTGCCTTGACGCCGCCGCCATGGTTGAAGCGATCGTGTAAGGCGGGCGGGAAGGAGCAGGCCGTCCTGGCCATCGGAGGACGGGCTCGGCCGTCCCGCCCGGCTTGTGGGTCCCGGCCCGCCCTTCTGTCTTTGGCGCGTCCGGCGGGAGGGCGAGGGCTCGGTCCCAAGGAGCAACTGGTCAGCTCCAAGCATGACGTCGGCGCGCGTGGTGGCCCCCGACCAGGGGATTATCGCCAAGGACCTGAATGGACCGAACCCGGGGCCCGACGCTCACGGGTCCCGTCGGCAACGGGGCGACCTGGCACCTCGTGTTCCCCGTCACCACTGAGTGTTACCGTCGCTTCGGGTCCCTAAACGGGGCCGGAGGGAGTGCAGATGGACGACGCCCTGGTTGGGGCGGTAGTCGAACGCCTGGGGCTACGGCCGCTCAAGGCGGAAGCTGAGGCGCTCCTCCTTGCGGCGTGCATGGGTCAAAATGAGCTGGAACGAGCGTTGGGCGGGGAGGTACTGGCACGGCCGGTCCCGCCGGACAACCAGGGACGACGCCCGGAGCTGGCGTACCTGGAATCGCTGGAAGTGGGAGGCTTCCGGGGGATTGGGCCGAGGACCAGGCTGCCCTTATCTCCTGGCCCAGGGTTTACCCTGGTAGTTGGTCGGAACGGATCCGGCAAGTCGAGCTTTGCCGAAGCGCTCGAGGTGCTGCTCACAGGAGAGGTGCGACGTTGGGCTGAACGCGCGGTCGTGTGGCACGAGGGCTGGCGCAACCTGCACCACTCCCCTCCGTCGATCCATCTCACGCTTGCTGTTCAAGGAGCGGGACGGGCCACCGCAGAACTGCGATGGGCCGATGGCCAGGACCTCGGAGATCCAGCCACGGTGGTCCAAGTAGCCGGCGAGAAACGCAGCGGCCTCGATCGTCTCGGATGGGGCGAGGCGATAAAAGCCTTCCGACCGTTCCTCTCCCACAGTGAGCTGGAAGCACTCCTCGGCAGGCCCTCTGAGCTGTACGACCTCCTCGCTGCCGTCCTCGGCCTCGACGACCTGGCCGCGACCGCCGAGCGACTTAGGGTTGCCGTACGTGCCGCGGAGACCCCTCTGTCCGATGTCAAGAAGGCACTGGGACCTCTCCTGGGGCGCCTTCGCCAGATTGACGACGAGCGCGCCGCAGCCTGCGAGTTGGTGCTGAACGGGCGCACTTGGGACATCGATGCTGCCGAACGGGTCGCGACAGGGGCGCAGCCTTTGGGACCTGGCGGTCCTCGCGAGGAACTGCGTCGGATCGGCGAGCTGCGCGCGCCTGCTTTGGAGGACGTGGTTCTGACTATCGCAGCATTACGGGATGCTGCCTCCCGACTGGAAACCGTAACGGGGACGGACTCCGGCAGAGCGCTCAAGTTGGCCGACCTGCTCGACGCGGCGTTGCTTTATCACCGCGAGCACGGCGACGGGGACTGCCCCGTTTGTGGCCGGCAGGAAGCACTCAACCCAGCCTGGCAACGGGAGACCGAGCAGGCCATCGCTCGGCTCAGAGCCGAGGCGGCTGTAGCCGACGATGCCCGCCAGTCAGCTCGCAGAGCACTCCTTAGCTCGAACGGCCTTCTTTTGCCCGAGCCCCAAAGTCTTCAGACCGACGTCGTTGACGGCACATCGAAGGCTCGCTCTATCTGGCGGACCTGGCTCCGCGCCCCAATCGCTGACGACGCCGAAGCCCTTCGTTCTCGAGCGGATCATTTTGAGGAGCACATCTCGGCGCTGGCCGACGCCGTCGAGAAGACAGGTGTCGGCGCCGGCCGCCGACAGGTCGACTTCCATGTCACCGTCGACGGGACCGAGGGGGCGGCTCTTTCGGTCATGAGCCAAGGCGAAGTCAACGCCCTGGCCCTGTCAGTGTTCCTGCCCCGGGTGACAATGCCCGCCAGCCCGTTCGGTTTCCTGATAATCGATGACCCGGTCCAAGCGATGGACCCGGCCAAGGTCGAAGGGCTTGCCCGCGTGCTCTCCGACACAGCAATGGAGCGGCAGGTCATTGTCTTCACACACGACGACCGTCTGCCCGAAGCCGTCCGTCGTCTAGGTTTGGCCGCCACGATCCTCGAAGTCACCCGCCGTCCCGGCTCTGTCGTCGAGGTGCGCCGCGCGCTAGACCCGCCCGCGCGGGCAATCGAGGATGCGCGTGCCATTGCCGCCGACCGGGGCGTACCGGACGATATTGGACGCCGAGTTGTCGGCGGCCTTTGTCGTATGGCGCTTGAGTCTGCCTTCGCCGAGGCCTACCGCCGCACCCGGCTATCTGCCGGCGACGAACACCACGTTGTCGAAGACCGGCTTTTGGCCAGTTCGACGAGCCTTACGGCGCGCGCCGCGCTCGCCCTTTTCGGTGATGCGGAGCGCGGTGGCGAGGTGCTCACGAAACTTAACGGCTGGGGGGGAAGGTGGGCCGGCGACACCTACCGAGCCTGCAACAAGGGCGCCCACGGCGTCTAAGAGCACGACATTGCTGGTCTGATTAGCGACACCGAGCGCCTCATCGCCAAGATCCGGGCCAGCGTCACATGACAGGTGGCTCAACGCCGGCCGCGCTCCTCGAAGCGGCGCGGGACATGTGCCAGCGGTCCGATGCAGCGACCGCCGGAATGTGGCCTCGGGCGGCCGCGCTCCTAGCCAGGCAGGCGATCGAAGGCGCCGTCGACCTCTACTGGGCCACTGGCCCGGCCCCAGTGCTGGCTGACTGCTCCATGCGCACCCAGCTCATTTGCCTAACCGAGATCGCCGGGCCCGATCTGGCGGGCATCGTGAGCAGCTCCTGGGCTTCGCTAAGTAGCGCGTGTCATGTCCATCCCTACGAGTTAGCGCCAACGGGCTCAGAACTACTGGGGTGGATCGACGCCGTGGAGAAGTTCTGCAGCACCGCCAAACTGCTACCGACCAGTGGCTCTGAGTGAGCGACTCAAGGTTCTGCTGCAGCGAGTAGGTCTGCCTCGTACGGGAGCCCTTACCCTTGACTGCCAGACGCGGCTCCCTCCTCGAGCTCAAGGTCGCGGCCGGACGTTACCAGGGGAGAGCCGGGGGAGACCCCACCTCGGCGATCTCCAAGGTCGACAAAGCTTCCATTTGCCGTACCAGCTCGGGCTGGCTGACGACACTCGCTACCTCTTCAACCTGAAGCTGAGGGTCGAGCAACGCGTAATGAACCGATGTCGGAACATGCGGCGCAAGTGAGGACGCGAACGACTGGAAGGCGGCCTCACAGCTGGCGAGCTCCGGCAAAGGCAAAACCGTCGCCGCCTTAACAGTGATGCCGAGATCGTCAGGCGAACTAAGTGTCCCCTGTCCCTTCAGAAGTTCCGCCACCACAAGGTTACCGAGACCGCCCAGAAAAGTGCTGTAAACTTTGTCACGGGCCACCTCGTAAGGGAGGTGCGTTGCCAAGTCGATGTCCCTGAACCGTCCGAACCAGTCCTCAACCCAGCTCCGAGCTCCAGGTTCGATGTGAGGGGAAACCTCAGCCAAACCCCGCCCCGCCGCCAGCGATTTCATCGATTGGGCAATCTCGAACGAGATCGGCCATCCCTGGCCCAGCCGCTTGAGCGGGACGGCCGTCCCAGGTCTCGATGGCTCGCTGACCCGTATGCAGTCTGGCTCAATGCTGATAACCTCCCGCGTGCGGCCCTTGACGCGCACCAGCATGCCAGGCGCGAGGAGAAACCGGTTCATGGCGGCGACTTGGTCGAGAACGTCGCTGTCTTGCAAAACAGGTACCGACTCTGACTGGTCGGTGAAGTTAGACCAGATTTGCATTGAGCGGAGCCACGCCCAGCCACGGTCCGTAAGCACGTAGTAGTCCCCGTAGCTGTGGTGCGAGAGGTAGCCGAGCTCGTCGAGGTGTTCGAGGACCTGTCGGCACCCCTCCTCCGAGACGAAGGGCGCACTTCCGGCCGCCGACGCTTCCATTAGTGGTTTCACGCCGATCTTCTCGTAGTACCGCGCCATCGAAAAGCACTGTTGGACGAGGACGCTCCAGTAGCGTGGCGCGTGTAGGCACTCAAGCTCGCCGTATTGAACGGCGCGGTCGATGGCGGCGAAGGTCAACAGGTCACGGGCCCAGAGCTCGGGCCGGGAACCGCCTCGGGGGTCATGGGTACGCGGGACTGCGACTACGTTGGCGGTAGTAGATCCACGGTTGCTCCGACCCGCCCGTTGAAGGAAGCTGCTGATGCTCCCAGGCGCTCCGTACATATAGACGGCATCGATGTCGCCAATGTCGATGCCCAGCTCTAGGGTCGAGGTTGCAACGCAGATACCTCGCTCGCCGTCCTTGAGCCGCCGCTCGACTCGTTCTCGATGCTGGCGAGGAAGACTGGAGAAGTGCAGCTCAATAGGATAAGAAGGCATATCCGCGGCCAGTCGTTCGGCGAGGTGGTCGGCGTCGTTACGTGTGTTCGTGAACACCAACATCTTATGCCAACCATGAGACCGAACGCCCTGGCGTACCAGGTTCGCTATTCGGTCCATCCCATTTGGGTACGCGCCCCAGATGGTCATCTCCACTTCCCGTTGGCGCCCAGCAGCTATCACCTCAAGAGGTGCGCGGTCTCCGGCCAGCCACTTTGCCACATCGGTCGGGTCGCCGATCGTGGCCGACAAGGCGGCCTTTTGGACCTCACAGCCGCGTAGCATCTCGAGACGTCGCAGCAACATGAGCACCTGGGCGCCCCGCGCCGAGCCATAAAGAAGGTGGGCCTCGTCGATCACTACCAGGCCGACATCCAGCAGTTGCTGCGAGTCCTTACGCGAACTCAGCATCACGTCGAGGCTCTCCGGCGTGGTGATGATCGCGGCCGTAGAGCCGGTGACTGTCGATTTCCTCTCGCCAGTCCGCACCGCGACCCGCAAGCCGAGCTTCCGCGCCACGGGTTCGGTCCGAGCGAACAAGTCGTTGACGAGAGCTCGCGTAGGGGATAACCAGACGGCAAATGGCTGAGCCGAGGGCCGGTCGAGGGCAAACCGTAGCAAGGGAGCAAGTACTGCTTCGCTCTTGCCGCTTGCGGTAGGAGCCACGACCAAGGCGCCCCGACCCGACAGGACAATCGGGATCGTGGTGATCTGCACTGGCCGGAACCCCGCGAACCTCCCGAAGACCGCATCGAAGACGTCCCCTAGTGCGTCGCGGATCTGCTGAGCGCCCTCGATCATTGTGCGAGCAAGTCCCGGGCTGGCAAGTACCGGTACTGCTCGCAGAGTTCGAGCAGCTCAACGACATACCTAACAAACACCCGTGTCGGCTCGCCCGTGGCAATAACCCTCCCGACAAGGACCTGCAGATCGTCATCGCCGAGCTGTCTGTGCGGTTCCCATGAAAATGCCCTACCGTGTAGATTTCTGATTGTGCGGCCAAGCCCGTGTAAAGCATTGTCGCCGAGTGCGCTCACGCTCAGGCAATAGTCCGACGTCAAACGCTCCAGCACGAGGCGAAAAGCTTGTTGCGCATGCGGGTTCCAGAGGAAAGGAGGATAATCTCCACTTCCCAACAGCGTCACGACAGTCGATGGAGTGATCGCAGCGGCAATGTAAAGAGGGCTACGCCTTCGAGAGAGCCCATTCAATAGCATCACGCTCGCGCCCCGTTGCGACCTTGTGGCCATCCCACCCAAGGCGTTCTCCGCCTCGTCGATGAGCACGACGAGTCCGGCGTAGCCGAGCAGTTTGAGGCTCCTGGCGAGCCCCGATATAATCTCAGAAAAAAGTGGAGCCGTAATTGCCATCCTCGGCGGGGTAACGCAGCGGAAGTCGTGCATCCTGACCTTCAGTGCGGCAATAGTCGGCTGCTTGCCAGCCAGCCAAGTTCCTATCTCCTCGGTTAGCATGGGATGGGTGACAGCGGCGAACAGCGCTGACGGCCATATGGAAAGCGACTCGTCGAACCTCCCGTTATTAGAGCTAGCCCACTGATCGTAGAGACTTTTCACCTGCGAGACGAAATGCTTCTGGTCAACGAAGTTCCGCAGCAGAGCCGTTATGCCCGTCACGGGCTGGTCGGGCACCAGCAAGCTACCAGCGATGGCGCGGTACACCAGGGGTGCCCGCGACAAGACGACAGTGTCGAAGTTGACGGAGATTCTCGAAACCGCGAAGCCCCGCTCCAATGCTCTCGCCCCAATGACTTCTAACAGGTGTGTCTTGCCGCCGCCGTAGACACCTTCGACGAAGTCGAGCAGCGACGGGCCATCCAGGGTCAACCCGTCCAGCACCGCCCCCACGTGGCTCAAGGCCTCAGAACGGCCGACGGTGAGCTCTTCCAACCCGACGTTGGGCACGACGCCGCTCTTGAACGCGTAGACTGCTTTCAGAGCCCGGTCGCAGAACTCGGAACTTTCTAGAACTCCCACTGCGCGTTGCTCCGCTGGTCTTTCAATACTTCCACCGACTCGGTGATCTCGCCGGTCACATCGGCGAGAGGGTCGTAGTGTGGGTGCTGCTCTGCCTTTTCCAGGATTTGCGTGATCGTCCTGACGAGAACTCGAGGCTTAGAGATCTCCAGCTCATAGGAGAAAAGCTGATCGATGTAAGCGTCGATGACGTCGTCGCCCACGCGCAAGGACGCATCCCATCCCAGGGCTTCAGAGTGGATAGTGCGGATTTTGTGGGCTAATTTGGCAAGGTCACCTCGGTCGAAGGGCGTTAGTTCGAGGTCAATAATAATAGCCCTTTTGTCGATGAGTTTTGGCGAGGAGTTCACCTCTGTCTTCACCCTCTCCCAAAGGGCGTCATACTCCTTGAAGCCCTTCGCGCTGGTGAGTACCTCAGGGGTGACAGCACAAAGTATGTACGAGGAGGATGTGCCGGCCCGATCACTGTTATCAAGGAGTTGTCGCACGGTTTGGTATGCTTTATCGCGGGATTTCGGCGGTTGTTCGAGGACTCGTTCGAGCTCGTCCATCAGGACCACGAGGCCAGAGTACCCAAACTCCTTCAGCATATAGGTAAGGCTGCGGAACATGTCACGGCTGTTGGTGGATTTGATAGGCTCGTACACGCCAAACGAGCGCGTCTCCACACGAGGAAGAGGATCGCCTTGCAACCACCGGAGGATACTGTCATTTTCTGCCTCACCCTCTGCCGTCGCTGCGAGCAGATTTGACAAATATCCCTGGACAGCATGGCGGAAGTTGGCGTCCCAGTGTTTTTCGCGATCGATGTCGTCGATTGACTCTCGCACCCTGGCGCTGACCTTGGCTGCTTCGCGATGGCGGTCGGCAACGCTGGCCTCTCCCTCTAACCTTACGTTGCGGTACCAGTCTTCGATGATCAGCTTAAGACCGTTGGTCTGGGCAGCGAAGTCGAGGCCTTCGGCTTGTACCATCTTGCGGGTGCGAAGAGAGCGGATCATGTCGCGGTAGACCGTCTCGAACTTCGCAAAGTTAGCTTGCTCGGCGGTTACGTAGCTGACCACGAAGTTGCGGTCCAACGCGGCCTTGGCAGTCAGATATAGGAGGTGAGTTTTACCGGCGCCATATGCACCCTTCACGAACCTAACGGCGGATCGGTCTCCGGAAACGAAGGTGTTAAGGTACCAAAGCGTACCTTCATGCCAAATGCCGCGGCCAACGTTGAGGTACTCGACGACGTCGAGAGGCGTGGTGCCCTTCTTGAACTGCTGAATAGCCTTCATGGCGTCGAAACTGAAGGTGGTAGGGCCAGTGGTAGTCATTCAGATGCCTCCCTAAAGGTGACGAGGCCGCGGTAGGCGCGTTCACCACGGTCAGCGAGGTATATCCAAAGTGCGTCCGCGGGGTCGGCAACCGGGGTAAGCACAAGTGCCTTGCCGCCAGGGGCGCGTGCTCCGGCCTCGAGCGCCCGGGAGATGTGCGCCGCAAAAACGTCGCGAGTAAAGGCTTTCTTGGCAGACGGCGAGAGGCCGAGCCGCAGGCGTTCGTAGATGGCCAAGATCGCTACTCCCTCAGACGAGCCGCCGCTGTTGGTGATCTCACTTCGATAGGCCTCGTAAAGGTCGCCGAGGAAGGGCGTTGGCTGGAAAGGACTGTTCCAAAGGCGCTCGTGTTCACTGGTTACCTTGGCCAGAACGTCATGTGGGTCAACGGTCTGGATCGCGACACCGTCGATTATGCTCTTGTTTTGGCTCATGTGGAAAACGACTTCGATACCCCGGCCCACCGTTAGGCGAGGGGGTTGCCCGGTGACGGTGTAGCCGGCATCGGTGCCCAGGGCTCGAAATGTGGCCGCCGCCGTGAGCGAGAAGGTTCGCCAGGTAGCCGCTGTCCATTCGTCGAGGCGCGTGAAGAGGTGGTCGGCCTCGGGGAATTGGGACTGGACCTCGTTTCTGGTCGGGGTTGAGAGCAGACGCTTGAGCGCGGAGACGTTTTTGGGCTCCCGCTCTAGGGCAGCGAGAAGGGAGGTGATGAAATCGCGTTGGCGTTGGAGGGACTTTGCCCTCTCGGCCACGCGACTGGCGAGCCCGGTCAGGTCTTGCTCCACCCCTATGGGCTCAGTCATGTTGGACGCCTGGAGGCAAGGCGTGGCATGGCAGGTGGGACCGGGTCCAGAAGTCGAGCCGCCGGCGGGACGGTGACCCAAAAGTGGTGCCGATGGAATTAACTGCGCCCATAGGAAGACCTCCTAGAGGTGTTTAGAGAGAAGTGGCGAGCCCGAGCCGGCATGTAGGCCCGCGTTCGGCGCCGGGCTGGGCTAACCGGCGGAACGCAGTGAGTCCTGGCTAGGTCGGGGCGCAGATCTAGCGTAGCGCGGGTTCCCCGCCGGTGGCGAGAACGCAAACCGAGGCATTGGCCGCTCCAGCCGGAGGCCGGGCTAGTCAGGCGAAAAGGGGGTGAGTAGGCGGAGAGCGTGCGGCCAATGGTGTTCTGGTCATCGCGGCCTGGCATACTGATGAGTACGCCATGGTCACCGTGCCGATTGGCCAGCCAAGCGAGTGCCATCCAGAAATGAGCAAGGGCCGGTTCTGTTTGGGAGCCGTACCCTGGCTGACGACGGGCGCTGTGGGGTGAGGCAGAGGGGCTCGAGTGGTACGTGTTGGGGCCTTGAAAGGAAGAAGTTACTCCCATGAAGATCTATGTCGACCCGTGGGCGGCAAGTTATGACAGTTCCTTTCTGTTCAACAGCGATGAGGCCGATCCCGACACCGCGGAACTCGTCGAGGATGGTGACCGCCTTGTCTGTCGCGACCCCGATCCCGCCGCCCGGCCAGACCGGCCTCTAGCGTTCATTGACGGGGTGCGGCGTGGTGACGCCGTGCTTTACCAGGAGGACCCCGCCACCGGCGACGTGTTCCGAGGTTTGGGAGGGTCACACGCCTGCGGGGCGGTGCTCGTGGAGCCGAGGACGCGGCCGCGCTATGGGCAGGTGCGGGTTCGCCGCTTGATTATCTGGGGGTCGGGGCGGACGGGGGAGCTGCCCCCGCTTAGCGGCGGTTGGCGCTGGGACTCGCTCTCGGTGCCGGGTAGCAAACCCGAAGCGCCCCTTGTAGGCCTTCAGACCCAGATGCGGGCCGCCGAGCAGGACTTGGCCCGGGAGTACTTCGAGGATGGCTACCTGACCGTGCTGGACGGGCCGCTGTCGCGCCTACGCTCCCTCGACGGCGTCCACGTTGTCGGCTATGTCAAGACCCACCGGACGATGCACCTGTCCGTCGATGCGCACAGGCGCGTGCCCTCCCTCGGCGCTGGTCAAAGGACGTCTCTGTTCCGTATCGGCGACGAGCGTTTGTCGTGTTATCTTCGCCTCGCCGAGCGAGGCCCGACCATGCCGCCATGGGCGGGGATCGTACGCCTAGAAATGCCCGCCAGCGCTGGCCTCGGTACCGCAGCAGCCCAGGCCGATGTCTTGGCGGTGGCGTTGCTCCGTTTCGCCGGGGTGGCGCACCGCGACCCGCGGGCCCCCCAGAACCTGCAGCCTGTTGGCGCTTTGGAAAAGCACCTACGGGCGCTTCTCGGCCCGAGCGGCCTGGCCACCCGCGCTATTCGAGAGTCCGTGGCCTACCTGGCGGCCCGGCAAGGTGCGGCCTGACCCGAAGACCCACTGGCACTTGCGCGCGTCGTAAACGAAAAGGAGCACTTGGACATGACTGGCACGGCAACCCCGATGGGTGACTTGTCGACCCCCGGACCGTTCCGGCCAGGTGACTCGGCGGTGCCAGCCGGCCAAGAGCTGCGCCCTGAGGAAGACTTGGCTTCCGTTGTCGGTGGTGGGCCCGATGCGGACTTCATAGGGCTGGTCGACGGGTCGGAGCCCTCTTCGAGCCGCCGGTTCCAGGTCGTGCTGGACGAGGCCTCGGTGGCCGAGCTCGACGAACTAGTGGCGACGACAACCACCCTGGCTGACGGCCGGTCGGTCACCCACTACGGGATCGTCGTCGAGGCCACCGGGAGCATCGAAGGTGCCGAGCTTCCCTCCGACACGGCCCGCATCACCCGCCAACAGACCATGCCTGGCGTCACCGTGCGCCGGGCTGAGGTCCAGCTGCTACGGGCGGTGCCGGAGATGTGGCTACACCCTGGCCCCGGCGCAGAGGTCCGACGGGCCACGGGTGCCGCCCGGGACGAGGCCCTGTTCCTCGACCAGATGACGCTGCCGTTGCCCGTCGGGCTTGACAGCACGGGCCAGCCGATCTACGCGGACTTCTCGTTCTTGAACGGCGAGAAAGGGGGGCACATCTCTATATCGGGCGTGTCCGGCGTCGCCACCAAGACCTCCTACGCCACGTTCTTCCTGTACATGCTCTTTGAGACCCCGCAAGGCCGAGCCCTGCTGGGTGCTACCGCGCCTGAGACTCGATCGCTCGTGTTCAACGTGAAAGGCGAGGACCTGTTGCACCTGGACCAGCCCAACAACGCCTACCAGGAGCACCTCGGCGCAGCCGAGGCGTGGCGGGCGCTCGGGGTCGCCGCCCCGGGGACGTTCACCGACGTCGCCTTCTACGCTCCCCGCAGTGTCGGACGCGACGAACTGGTCACTGATGTCACCTCTCGGGACCAGGGGGACCTGGTCGTGTACGGCTGGCCGCCCGAGGAGTTCATCCGCCACGGACTGCTGCGTTTTTGTTTCTCCGAGGAAGACGACGCCGGCACGCAGATCTCATTTGTTGAGGAACGGGCCCGCACCCAGCTAGCCCGCTGGGCCTACCCAATGGCCGGCACGCAGGGCGCGGTCGTCCTGAAGGCGCCGGTCAACGAGCGGGACGTCCCGTTCGTTTTCGAGCGGGCCGCCGCTTTGCACCGAGACCCCATCCCCGCCGGTGAGGGTGTCCCCATACGCGACTTCGGGGATCTTGTCGAGTTCCTCACGGGCAAGGTGAGCCAGGACCACGACGACTATGACCCGGGCTGGGTAGCCGGCGCCACGGCTGGTACATGTTCGGCCTTCTTGCGGCGTCTCTATGCTTCTTCCCGTCGGCTCGGTCATCTGGTAGGCGTTGGTCTGACCCCGCCCGAGCTCCAGCACCACCTGACCGTGGTCGATATCCACTCCCTCCACGACGCCGCTCAGCGCTTCGTGGTCGGCACCTTGGTGTCGCGCATCTTCGATGACAAGCAGGGTTCAGGGCGGGAGCCGTTGCGTTTCATCGTCTTGGACGAGCTCAACAAGTACGCGCCCAGGACGGGGCGCAGCCCGATCAAGGAGGTGTTGGTCGATATCGCCGCTCGGGGCCGAAGCCTCGGCGTGCTGTTACTCGGCGCCCAACAGTCTGCCGCCGATGTCGACCCAAACATCATCCGCAACGCGGCGGTGAAGGTGGTGGGCCGGCTCGACGCCGGCGAGGCCGCCGAGTACCGGTTCCTCACGCCGGAGCTACGCGAGCGCGCCAGCCGGTTCCTGCCTGGGACGATGGTGCTCGACCAGCCGCTGGTCCCAGCCCCGCTGCCAATGCGGTTCCCCTTCCCCGCTTATGCCACCTGCGTCGCAGAGGCACGTCCGGTGGGCGTAGCCGCACAGGCGGAGGAGGACGAGATCATGGGGAGGCTCGACTGATGCGGTCCTGTGGCGTCGGGAGGTGCGAGTAAGTGCGGCTGCTGCACACCTCAGACTGGCATATCGGCAAAGCGCTGCGGAACCAGAGCCGCCGGGCGGATCACGAGGCGGTCCTGGACGAGATCGTTGGCCTGGCCACCGACCTTGTGCCAGACGTCATCGTCCACACCGGGGACGTGTTCGACTCCTCTCGTCCTGGGGTCGAGGACATGAGACTTGCGTTCGACGCGCTGCACCGTCTCGGGGGCGTGGCGCCGGTGGTCGTCCTGGCCGGCAACCACGACTCCTCCGCCCTCTTCGCGCTCTTCGAGACCATCGTCGACCCGACCAGCCGGGTGACGTTCGTGCCCAAGGTGCGCCGGCCTCGTGACGGCGGGATCATCGACATCCCGACCACCAGTGGTGAACGAGTCCGCCTGGCGCCCCTGCCGTTCGTGCACTCGCACCGGCTCGTCGAGTTCTTGGAAGACCCGGCGGGGTGGGCTGGAGATTACCGAGACGGGATCCGCAAGATCGAGTCCATGCTCGGCCGAGGCCTGGCGGATGGCTGGAACCCAGCTACGGACGTGGCCATTTTCGCTGCCCACCTGCATGTAGGCGGCGCCGTCCTGGCCCATTCGGAGCGCGGTCCCTACGTCAAAGCCGAGTACGCCACCGAACTTGACCATCTGCCGCCCGCCTCCTACGCCGCGTTCGGCCATATCCACAAACCCCAGGCCCTGCCCGGCGGCACCGTGACCGGTCGCTACGCCGGTAGCCCCATCCAGCTCGACTTCGGCGAGGTCGGCGAAGCCAAGACGCTCGTTGTCGTCGAAGCCACCCCTGGCCGGCCGGCCAAAGTCACCCCGGTGAACCTGACTGCTGGACGACGACTTGCCCGTTTCGCCGGGACTATCGAAGCCCTTGCCGCCACGGCCGAGAGCTACGCCAACAGCCTTGTCTCTCTTGTGGTGCGTACCGACAAGCCGGCAGTCGGACTGGCCGAAGCGGTCAGAGCTGTGCTGCCGCCCAGCGCCGAGATCGTGGAACTCGACGAGGAGTGTGCAGCCCGCCGTACGACAGTGCTTTCTTCTGCCGACGCGGTTGATATCAACGAGGAGGGCTTCGACGACCTTCTCGACCAGTACCTGTCCGAACGCCCCCTGGGCTCGTCCAACGTGACCGCCGTACGCTCGACGTTCACTGCTCTCCTGGCTACCGTAGACGCCGCTACTCCGGCGAGTTTCGAGATCGAGGCGCGGATAGCCGATGTGCTGGCGGGCGAGATGCCCGTCGACGGGCCGTCCGCAGAGAAGGGGGGTTAGATTGAGACCGCTCCGCTTGAAGGTGCGGGGGCTCCGGTCGTGGCGGGACGAGCGCACTGTCGATTTCACCCGGGTGGGCCTTTTGGCCATCCTCGGCGACACCGGCTCAGGGAAGAGCTCCCTGCTCGAAGCCATTTGCCTGGCCCTTTACAACGGGTCCACGTGGGACGGCAAGAACTCGAAGGCACTTATGTCCCTCGGTGCCGACTCGATGATGGTTTCCCTGCAGTTCGAAGCGGATGGGCGTACCTGGACAGTCACCAGAGCCATCAGGGCCAAGGGCCAGTCCGTGCACAACCTGGAAGCAGAAGGGGAGCCACCCGAACGCTACGACGGCGAGGGAGCTGTCAACGCGCAGATCGAGAAGCTCGTCGGCCTGAGCTACAAGGCTTTTCTCCGCGCCGTGCTACTCCCTCAGGGGCGCTTCGACGCTCTCTTGCGAGCCACCGATGCTGAACGCACCACTTTGTTGGAGCAAGTGCTCGGCATAGAGGACTTGGAGAAGGTCCGCGACGAGGCCCTGAACGTCTCCGGGCGTCTCAACAAGGCCCGGGTTGCGCTCGCTGATCGGCGCAGCTGCTACTTGCCGGACCCAGCCGCCATGGCCGAGGAAGCTAGCCGCCAGGTCAATGACGGGCGCGAACAACTGGCCGGGCTCGAGGACGTGGAGGGGGCGGTCAACAGCGCCCGCAAGGAGGCGACCGAGGCCGGGGGGCGTGCTATCACCGCAAACGGGCAGGCCGCGTCACTCGCCGCGGTGGACCCGACCCTAGCCGTGGCTCGCATCGTGGCGGCCGTCGCCAAGGACGCCGAGCTCGCTCCTCGTCTTCAAGCCCTCGACGCCGCGCTGGTCGACGCTAAGGCCCATCTTGCGGATCTTGAGCGCCAATTGACGGAGGTGGAAGCGGCGGGCGCCGGCCAGGTCGGCCTGACCCGGGCAGTGGGTGTCCTCGAGGCGACTGCAAGTCGACTGACCGACCTCATAGCGGAAGAGCAGCGCATTGCAGGGGTCGAGGCGGAATTTGAGGGCCGTGAAGAGATTGTTGCATTGGCCAGGAAAGTGGCGACGGAAGCCGAGGCACTAAGTGAACAAGCCGGCGTGGCCGTGGAGAAAGCCCGCAATGCGTCCCGCGAGGCTGAGGCTCGTCACTCCGAGGCGGAAAGGGCACTGGCCGGCGCCCGCCGGGCCTGGGAGGCCAAGGCCACCGCGGTCGCTAGGGTCAACGAAACTGCGCAACTGGCCTCCGCAGCAACCCAAGCGGTGGCAGAGGTCCGAGCCGAGCTCGAGGAGCGGGCGCGGGTCCTCGATGAGGCGGAGAAGGCGCTCGCCGGAGCCACGCGTGCCGACGCTGCAGCGCATGCCGCGGCTGGGCTGCACCCCGGCGATGATTGTCCCATTTGTGCCCAGGTTCTCCCGCCCGGCTTTGCACCGCCTGAGCCGACGGACGCTGGTGCCGCCGAAAGGGCGTTCCGGGCTGCGAAGAAGGCCGACGACCTAGCCCGCCAGGCCGACGCCAAAGCGACTGCCCTCGTCGAACGCTGGCTGGACGAGCTGCAGGAAGCACAGCGGCGAGCGGAGGAGGCACAGACTGCCGTCGAGGCCCCCCTTGCAATTGCTGCCGCCCTGCTCGGTGTTCCGAGCATCGTGGTTGAGGCCGGGAACGATGAGCTGTTGGCCCCACTGGACGAGGCAGTAGAGAAGGCTCGCCAGGCGGAGGCCGACGCCAACGCTGCGTATGTCAGCGCAGAGCGCGAAGCCGAGCGGCTTGCCGGCCATGCGGCCACTCTCGAGGGCCAGCTGAGAGCTGATCAGACAAGCGCCGTAGGCGCCCGAAAGAAGGCGGCGGAGCTGCGACAGCGCCTCGATACCGACGCCAACACCCTCCCCGAGAGCCTCCGCCCCGCCGTGCCCCTCACGACCGAGAGCATCGCAGCTGCCCAGATGCGCGCCAAAGCCGCCCAGGCCGAAGCCAAGGCACTGGCAGAAGCACACGACCAGGCCCGCAGACACAGCGAGCACGCTGCATCGGACCTCGCCAAGGTTCAGGACGAGCGTCGACGGATGGTCGACGCCGAGGTTACAGACGCGCTCAGTCCCCTGGAACGGCTGGCGGACCGGCTAGGCACGGCACGCCCGGTCTCGGGCCGGCCGGCGCCACCAGAGCGACCCGCCGGTGGGACCCCGGTTGGCGTCGCAACCTGGGCTCGCGCTCTGGCAACCGAACGGGACGCAGCCCTGACGGCTCTCGGGTCGGTGGCCGAACAGGCCAACGAAGCTGTGCGGGCGCGGGAGGACGACATTGCCACCCGACTAGCTGGAGCCGGGATGATCTCCGAGGCAGGTCTGCGAGACTCGGTCGTGATGGCCCGAGCCCAAGTCATAACGGCCGAGAGCCGTTTGACCGAGGCTCTAGCCCAGGTCCCCAAGGTGCGGGCCCTGGACGAAGCGATAGCCGAAGTTGACCCGCTCCTAGAGTCACTCGGCGCCTTGGCTCAGGTCCTGACCAAGGGGAACTTCCGCTCCTGGGTCGTCGGGCGGCGCCAGCGATCGCTCTTGGCCGTAGCGTCGGAGACCTTCGGGCGCATGACGAATGGCAATTACGGGTTCACCGAGGATTTTGCCGTCTTCGACCGGATAGCCGGTCAGGCGCGGGACCCCAAGACACTTTCGGGCGGAGAGACGTTCTTGGCGTCGATGGCTTTGGCCCTCACCCTCGTGGAGATGGCGTCGCGGTCCGGGAAACGTCAGCAAGCGCTGTTTCTCGACGAAGGCTTTGCGTCCCTGGACGCCGATAGCCTGGACGAGGCCGTCGACGTGCTCAGTGAGCAAACCACGGGCGGTCGGCTAGTGGCGGTCATTACGCACCTCCGAGCTGTAGCCGAAACGATGCCTGACGTGTGGTGGATAAGCAAGGATGCCACCGGTACCTCCGACCTGCGGGTGCTCGATGCCGCCGGCAGGGAGGTGCTCCTCGCTGACGACGCAGCTAGTCGCCTCGTCCTCTAATTCCAACGACCGCCTGCCCTGCGAAGTCGGCAATGGCCTTTGAACACCTTGGTCTCCCCATGCTCTGGCGACCTGCTGACCGAGGCCACAATGACGGATCGGCGTCGTGGCGTCCCGCCCGCGTCGCTGCATCGTACCCGTTTACGACCGCCAAGGGTCGGTCCAGCTGGGCCGCTGGTTCGGAGTCCGCGATCCAGGGTGCGAACTTCATCCTGAAGCAGCCCGCCAGCGTCCGGTCTGGCGGTATTGTCAGGCGGCGACTGCGACGTCGTTTTCGTTACACCGAGATGACTTCCGTCGTCGGTACTAGAGGTCGCGCGTGTGCGTGCACGCCGGGAAGCTGGAGCAGCCGAGGAATGGGCCGCGCTTTCCACTTCTTCGGATCATCGTCCCCTTTCCACATTGAGGACAAATCTCGATGGGCTGGTCGCCGCTCCCAATTACGGTTACGTGGGGGTCGTCAAGAAGTTCGACTACGAAGGGGGACATCCGGATCGCCGAGGTGATGATCGTGACCTCGCGGCGTGCCCGGGTGAGTACCACGTAGAAGAGACGGCGTTCCTCTGTTGGTGAGCAGGTCAGGGCTGTGACCTGAGGAGTGCGATCTGACAGCCAGACAGGAAGATATAACACCCGACGTTCTCGCCATACCTCGGCCCGATCCTCGGGAGCGACGGCCAAGGCCAACCCGAGGCCTTTGGGCTCGGCGCCCCTCCAGGGCTGCCGCTGGATCCACTATGGCTGGGCAAGGCTGCTCTACGCTGATGCTGGTGAGGACCGGTGGAGCGTGGATAGTCGTTTCGTCCCGCTGAACGCCCTTATCGCCTTCTGCTCACGGTACGAGACCGCCTGGCCACGTCCTTTCTTCGACGCCGGCTACCGGCTCGAGGCGCTCGAGTTCCCAGCCCCGAGCGGAGATAGCCGAGTCGTCATTGACGCGGTGGCCTGGTCGCCTGCCGACTCTCGCTTCGTGCTCGGGGAGGCCAAGTCGGGAGCCAACGCCGACGAGGCGCAAGCCAAGAGGTACGCCACCATACAGACCAACACCCTGGTGCAGATGCTCAGCGTCACGCTCACCCAGACCGCCACTATCGGTTCGCAAGTGCTCTACGTAGTCCTGGCGGAACACACCGATCGGGTCCTCCTGGGCCTGAGTAGAGCGGGGGTGAGCTACCCGGTGCTGGCTATAGCCGACGGCTCCGTGACTCGCGTCGGGGGGGAGATCGAGCACGCCGCGCTCGCTGAGCGGTTCTCGTCGCCGCTGGAAGTGCCTGGGCCGCCGCCAGGCATCATTACCATCGATGCCGAGTCCTCCGACGAGGACTTCGACCGCGTGGTCCGACCAAGTCTCATTGCCCTTCTCGCTAGCCAGGGACCGGCCATGTCCGTTCCGGCCCTTGCCGAGAGCGCCATCCAGCACCTGTCGCTGTACCCGGACGGGTACCGCAACCGGCTGGTTCGCCTGGTGGACGCCGCTGCCCGGCGAGCTGTTGCGGCTGCACCCGATACCTTCGCCTACAGTGGCCCCAGCGGTGTGAGTAGCTCGGCGATTATCCGAGTCGTCGAGAGCCCGGAAGACCTGGACCCTCGTGGCCGGACCCAGCGCTACCAGGCCCTGACTGCAAGGTTTACCGCACCAGCTCGGCGACGGCCTAGCCCGGTAGGGCCCGGTCAGCTCTCGCTGTTCGATGACACAAGTTTTGAAAACGAACTGGCCGATCTCGACCTGGTCGAGGAGAATGAAACCGAGGAGGTGAACGATGGACCGCAGTAGCTTGGCTGACCGCTTCGCGGCGGATAGCACCGTCAATTGGAAAACATACGTGCTCGAAGCGCACCCCGAGACCAGTCCCGAGCAGCTATTGCGCAAGGTTTTCGGCAACGCCAGTGTCCGGGCGACCGAGGACGTGCATCTGCACAACCTCACGGCCGGCGACACCTCCTACACTGTCGACACGCTTGACGGCCGGTTCTGGTCCTTCCACACCTCCGACCCAGCCGGCGAAGCACGACGGCCGCTCACCGCAGCCGTGAACCGCCGCCACGACCTCGACTTCGTATGGTTGCCGTCAGCGCACCTCCGCGCCGTCGAGCGCTACGGGCGGACAAACTGGGTCAGTTCCGACTTCCGGGCTCGAGCCTTCCGCCCCGCCGAGACGGTACACAACCTTTCCTTCAAGGCCCGGGGCGGGACGTCACAGCAGCTCTTAGATGCCATCGGCGAACTTCCCGAGTACAGCTACGCCCTCAGCCTTGATCGGGTCGGCGTCCTGGCGGAGGACGACCTACTCGGAACAGTTGAGGAGGCCATCACTCGTATGGCGGCGTTCTTGGCCCGAGGCGACTCCTTCCCACTCCATCAACGGGTGGTCGCCGGCACGCTTGAACGCTACAGACGGCTCGTGGAGGCAGCTGAAGCTCTCGCACTGGGCTTCGACCCATTTACGGCTGACAGCGGCGGGCACCCGGACCGCACGAACAGCGGCGGTCGACTTGTAGGAACGCCCATCGAGCTCCGCTTCAGCAAGCCGCTCGCTGACTTCGAGGGGTTCCTAGGCCAAATCTTGTCTTCTAGAACTCCTTTCCGGCTCTGGGGCGTGCTCGATGAGTACCGCGAAACCTACGCAGAAGTTGAGGCTGTCGACCTGCATGTCGGCTCCCGTATCCGGATCGAGGCCAGCCCAGAGATGATTCGCGTCCATCTCCGGCGCGGCGGCTGCGGCAACACCATCGCACGCCTCATATCCAATCTCCAGCGGCACGTTGACGGCAACATCGTCGCCGTCGAGCCGCTGCTGCAAGCGCAGGTCGCACTGCGCGAACAATAGATTGTCCTGACGGAACCCGTTCAGCTGGCGCGTGGTGTCCGCCTCCTCATAGGCGGCTGTCAGCGCCGGAAGGACTGCGTCCGACAACTCGTAGATCGCAGTCCTCTACCGCGGACGTAAATTAGCTTGACGCCTTGGCGGGTCCAAGCATACGGTGACCCTGGAGGAACCCGGGTAAATGATCGAACCGAAGACGGGGTACGTCTACAGGCTTCAGAGCAGGAACCTCAGCATAGGCGTTTACCGTGAGATCGATTCTGGCAGATATGGGATCTCGCGTGGCTTTACGGGCATCCGTACCAAGTTGGGCGCGCGTTACCTGGACACAGAAGTTTGGAACGAACCCCCGGGCAGGGGAACCGCCACACCACTTGAGGAACTGGGCAAGGTGCCCAACGAGATCGAACTGACCGAGGGGCAGGACGAACGGTTATTTGCGTGGTTGGACAAGCTAGAGGTGCATCCTCGTAGCGGCGGCTCTGCTGCTCCAGAAGAGTCGTTGCTCTAGCCCGTCGAGGCGCGCGGGACTGACTCTCTGTAATCTTGGACGATGTCAGCCGCCAGCGCACCGTCTCAGACGGCTATGGCGGGATCCGGGGACCAAGTGACGCGTCTGACCCCTCGGTCTCCTTCCTCGCCGCGAGCGCCAAGTTCTATCGTGATTAGCTCGTCCCCCTCGAAGGCCGGGCTCAACTCGAGGGCAAGATATTGGAAAAGCTCTCGTTCATGTACCGCGACGATCACTTGGCGACCGTGACGCTTGGCGAGAACCCGGATGAGACCTGCGAACTGCGCAACGTGCACCTCGTCCATCGACTGAACAGGATCGTCGAATACAAGGCACGGCACCAAGGGTTCAACCGCGAGGTGGAGCGCGATGAACAGCGACAGCGCTGCTGTGTTCAGGTTCCCAGCGCTCAACATCATCTGCGGCGGCCCAGCCGATTCGCCAGACGCGTGGACTGTTTCCAGTGTCAGCTCAAGAGCTGTCTTGGATGACGTCGGGATGCCAAAGGCCGGGATGAAAGGCTCGCGTGGAGCGAGTCGGGTGAATACGCTCCGCCAAACTTCATTTAGCGACTCGGTGAAGACCCTTTGTACGATCGCCGAGCGCGCCTTCGAAGATGCGTCGTGCACGGCCCTCGCCACCGCTTGTCGACGCCTCGCCTCCTGTACTCGATGTTCCCAGGCGGTCTTTCTCTCCGCTGCCTCGGCGATTGAGTCTCTCAGAGTCGTGACGCGCAGGCCCAACTCAATGGTTCGCTTCAAATGATCACTGGCTCTGACGTACGCGCGCTCAACCACTTCAGCTTGGTCCAGACGTTCTTGAGCGATGTCTGAAAGTCGCCGCCACGTGGCGATAAGGTCCTGTTCCTGTTCTGGTGGAACTTCGCCGAGAGCTTGACGAAGGGCCTCGAGTTCAGACCGAGCGACGGTGGCGTCCCGAGTGATTGCCTCGACCTCGGCCAGTTTAGCCTCGGCGTCTCGGAGCTCAATGCGGAGTTCCTCCCCGGCGCTTATCGCCGTACGCAGTACCCCTAGTCGTTCGCTCAGATTTTTCAGCCGGGCTCGTCGAGAGTCGGCTGCTTCCCGTTCCGCCTTCGACAAAAGCTGATCGCGATTCTGTTCGAGCACCCGCCGATCGTGCTCGATCTCCTTCGAGAGGGCGTCCCGCTTCTCACGAAGCTCTCGGAGCCGCGCACCTTGATTGGTCAGCTCTGCGATCTTCCGATCGATGTGACTTCTGAGATGGATCGAGGCGACCTCACGGAAGTCTCGATCGCAGACAGGGCAGATGTCCCCCGATGAGTGATCTCGAAGTGCCGCTAGGCCCTCAGCGAGCGAGCCGACCCGCTCCTGTGCAGTCGCGAGGTCTGACTGCATCTCGAGCAGAGCGGCTTCGCGTACCGCCAACTGCGCTCTGAGCTGTCCCTCGCGGGCGATAACCTCGTCTTGACGTGCGAGGCTCTGGTCGATCTTCCTCAGCTCGTCATCGAGCGCGGCACCCTCGTCAGCGGGAGCGCGAACCCCCAGAGCAAACAGAGCCTCGCGCCAGGATTTGACATCTGGCTCATATTCGTCGCGCCACGCTTCAACTCCCGAAGATGCAATCGTCAGTGCCGCCTTCGCATCCTCTAGACGCCTGACGGACGGGCGATTCGAAAGAGCCTGAATTCGTCCGCCCAGCACAGCGACCGATCGGTTGAGGTCCTCCGCTGCTGCACGATCTCCCGACTGTCGGAGAGTACGCAGAAGGTCCGTCACCTGAGCACCGAGGTCTGTTCCATCGACTTCGGGGACCTCAAGGCCAAGACTTCCTAAAGTCTCGGCGAGTTCTTCGCGCGACCCCGCCAGGGCGTGTCGCGCCGTCTCCAGCTCCTTCGTCAGGCGGACCAGGTCAGCCTCAGCCCGGTGGGCTTCGGCTTCTGCGTCAGCGAGCGGCTCGGACAGCTTCTTCAGTCGGCGAAAATCCGTCGCATCCGAGAGGCCCGACCGGAGCGCATCGAGCTGCTCGAGGCCGAGCAGCTCGTTGACGAACCGGGCCAGCGCGGATTCCTCCTTACCCTCGCGGTACTGGTATAGCTCTAAGAGTTGGCCGAGCGATACCTGGTCTAGGTAGCAGCGTTCAGCGTAAAACTGAGCAAGCTCGAGCCCGAGCGCTGCCGCACCATCAATCCGGCTACCCCCAACCGTCATTGTCACGGGTTGTTCGCGGGCAGCAAGCTGCGCTGAAACCTCCACTCGGACAGTGGCGAAGTCCCGCCCGTGAAACGGGAGATGAGCGGTGTAGCGCTGATCCTGGCGTCGCATGCTTCGAATCTCACCTGTTAGCGCAAGTTCGAGCGCAGACAACACACTCGTCTTCCCGGAGCCATTTGGCCCGTGTAGGAGTACGATTGGTGCGTCGAAAGGCAGGGATCGATTGCCCGATAGTGTCCGGAAGTCGCCGATAAATAGACTCCGAACAGGAACGTCGGTCATGAATGGACCTCTGCGCTCGGCGCATCCCCTACCGCTCGGTTGATAAAGCTTCGCAATGACTCGCGTACTTCATCCGGTCCAACCCTGGCGGCATCGATAAACGCCCGATGCTCATTCGACATCGATGACCCTAAGAGTTCCGCTACCTCGTCGAGTGGGTGTTGAGCGTCTCGTAGCTTGAGCACCGACTCGGCATCTGGCGCCGTCATCGGTGAACATCCTTGGTGATCATTGGGTTGTCGTTGGCGTTTGCAGGCTGGCCGGGGAACGGGTGGCGCGC
>Ga0182030_10006071_pt1 | contig 25535 bp, 23 predicted proteins | sample 812S3MmetaG_FD_121299 | JGI IMG/M metagenome (GOLD analysis project Ga0182030, IMG submission 121299) | Permafrost microbial communities from Stordalen Mire, Sweden - 812S3M metaG (Illumina Assembly) | ecosystem: Environmental > Terrestrial > Soil > Wetlands > Permafrost | place: Sweden...
GCCGCGCCAATCCCTGGCCCTCCGGAAAATGCACCAGGCGCTGCAGATGCACCTCGGGAACGCCGAGATCAGCCGCGAGCCGGATGAAATCCGGCAGTTGCGCGAGCGTTTCTCGCAGGCCCGTGAGCCACAGCGACAAGCGGGGATTCTCGGCCCGCAATTGCTGTTTGAGTGTCACGAAATCTCGCACGTTGCGCACGATGCGCTCGAACCAATCGCGCCCGCGGACCAGCATGAAGGCTTTCGCTTCGGCGGCGTCCAGCGAGATCCGCAGCTCATCGAGGCCGGCTTCGATCAACTCTCGGCCCTTCTTAGGCCGCAGCAGGGTGCCGTTGGTATTGAAAAGCACGTACACGCCGCGTGCTTTCAAATAGCTCACCATTTTCGCAAGGTCTTTCACCATCATGGGTTCGCCAATCCCGTGAAGGACTACGCGCGCAATCTTGGGATATTGATCCACGATGCGCGTGAAAAGCTCCCAGCTCATGTCGGCGGGTGGCTCGAGATCCTCGTAGGTTCGCGGGCACGTGGTGCACAACAAATTACATCGATTGGTCGTCTCCAGGTAAAGACACACGGGTTCCGCATCGGCGATCGCCGATCGATTTTCCGAGACGCCTTCAAAGTAGCGGCGCGGATCAAGTGCTGTGCGGGGCATTGAGAATCTCCAATCGAGTAAAAGGCCTTCGAGCGGCCGCCTGCCAAATCACCAACGCGAGGAAGGGTATGTAAATCAACGATTGAGCGGTGAGAGCGGTCGGGTGAGGCATCACATACAAGAGGACGCACGACGCCGTGAGCCACAGCAGCGGCGCGGACACGCGAAAGCATAGGAACGGCACAAGCCACGTGAAATACCAAGGATCATGGGGCGACACGCAGACGGTGAAGGCGACGCCCATGAGAGCCGCATTCTCGATCTGGCCGCTCCTCGCCCGTCTGGCCGAGAACAAGATCCACAAACCTAGGGCCATCAAGAATATCGCCACCGCCGGCGCGAAGATTAGAAGCGGCTCTTTCGGCAAATGCGCGAACTTCTTCAGCAACGAGAGCAGCCAGACCCCACTACCATCACGCAGCCCCTCCTCGGAGGCATAACCGGACGCAAAGCCGAACACCGACGTGCCGACCCCGACATAGGGCGCATATAGCAGCAGCAAGGTCACCAAAAAGGAGGCCGGCATGCGCCAATCCCAGCGTCGGTACAGCGCTGGCGCTGCGATGATCGGGTAATATTTGACCAACGCGGCCGCCGCGAGTGCCGCACCAGTCCAAATAGGGGCTCGCCGCGAGGCGGCCAGGAAGGCAAGCGACAAACCGGCAATTGCGATGGCATCGACGTGGCCCGAGCCGGCGAATTCCCAGATCGGCAAGGGATGCCATGCATATAGAAGGACACGCGTAGATGGCAGGCCATTGCGTCGAAGGAGCGCAATCAAGCACGCAATGGCGATCGCCTCGAACCCCACCAATCCCAGCTTCATGGCAAAAACGCTATCGCTCACCCGCTCAATTGCCAGAAAAGCCAGCTGGGCGGTCGGCGGGTAGATGGTGTGAGCATAATCGGCTCGATTGATGTTGGGGTAGATCGATTCATCGCGCAATGCCGCGAGTGCGGGGTCTGCGGGTATGAAGCGATAAGGATTGATGTGAGCCGCCTGCACGCGGCCGTCCCAAACGTAGCGGAAGACATCGGTTGACAATGCTTGCGGCGCGAACAGGGCAATGGCGCGCATCAACGCGGCGACCACCAATATGGCGGTAAGCGCGCCGGTGTCCTTTGCGGTTGCGTGGAATTTCCCTCTGACCACACAGAACCCGGCGTAGCCATAGAGGGCCACCAGGCCAAAGAAAGCCGCCACGAACGCTTCCATGGACCAATCCGACAGCAGCCTCAATGCAACCACGGACAACAAAAGACTGGACCCGGCACAGATCCAAAACGGGATCCGCAACGACGTGAACCACCTCATGCCGTCTGGCACATCGGTTGGTCAAAAATGTTGGCCAGTGCGGCGCGTGTGTTCGGGGCAGAATACCCCGTCCGTTCATCGGTCGACCGACATAAAGGTTGCGCCAGCTCAGCCCGGAGCTGGCTCAGCGAGGCGCCATCATCCACGTCGTACCAGGATGGCAAGCAGATGAGTTCCAAGCCTAGCTCGGCCGCACGACGACGGGTTTGCGCGGCCACCTCCGGCGTGCTCCAGGTAATATCCTCGAACAGCCGGCGGTGCGGCGCTTTGAGTCCCAATAAATAGTATCCTCCGTCCGTCGACGGACCGAGGACCGCCCGATCTCCGGGAAGGGCGAGATGTCTGGCTGCCTCGATCAGAATGCCGGTCGGCAGCGTGGGGCTGTCGGAATTGACCACGCAGGCGGCAGAGTGACCGCGATCCAGCATCGTGGTGGTGGCGTGGAACAGACAATCGCCGAAATCCGGTAGGCTACATTCCACGAGGCGCACCTGCTCCGGCAAGTGATCACGAAAAAACGGCTCCGTGCCGGCGGGTCCATAGGCCACGTAAGCGCTGATGGGGACTTCAATGCTTGCTTGCAGCAAATTGGCAGCGATGTCTTTGAGGAAAGCCGTGTTCAAGCTGGCCGCATTCTCGGCGCCTATCTCCGGGATGAGGCGCGTTTTGGCCCGGCCTGGCACAGAGGCCTTGGCCATGACCGCCATCGCGCAGGAAACGGCCGTAGCCTTAATTGCTTGCATCGACATACCCCTAGAGGCTTACCGCCTTGCAGAGTGTATGTCGGTCGAGGCACGGATAGCACTTGATCATGGGGAATCCAGCGGCAGGAGCGCTGGCGCAAATCTTCCCGAGGCCGGCGGAACGATCTCGGTTTTGGGTATTTTTTTCAAAAACTCTCCGCAATGCCTCGATTTCAGGACATGAATCGCCCCGCCTCCCCTGCCCTCCCGCTGCGCGAGCTGCACTACGGGCAGGTACAGCTCGCCGATGGACCCTTGAAACGACAGATGGTGGAGAATCATCAACTGCTGCTCGACCTCGACGAGGATGCATTGCTGCGCCCCTTTAGAGTGCGGGCGGGTCTGTCGGCTCCTGGCATTGACCTCGGAGGCTGGTACGGCGCCGACGCTTTTGCGCCCGGAGCGACGTTCGGTCAATGGTTGAGCGCCCTGTCGCGATTTTCCCGTATCTGCCACCATTTACCCTCGCAAGCGAAAGCGCGACGCCTGGTTTGCGCCTACACGGCGACCATCGACACACGCTTCTACGAACACAATCGGTTCCCCGCGTACACTTACGACAAACTCGTCGGCGGTCTGCTCGACGCCCGACTCCACGCCCAAGACCCCCTAGCCCTGGCCGCGCTTCGAAGCACCACGCAAACCGCATTACCTCACTTGCCAGGGCACGCGGTTCCGCGCAACGAGCACAGCCGGCCGTACGAGGACTTCACCGCCCACGCCTGGGACGAAAGCTACACCTTGCCCGAAAATCAGTTCCTCGCTTGGAAGCAGACCGGCGATGAGTGCCATTTATCGCTGGCCAAGCGCTTTATTTATCACGAGTTTTTTGCGGCCCTGGCGGCCGGAGAGGACGTGCTACCGGGCAAGCACGCCTACAGTCACGTCAATGCGTTGAGCTCCGCCGCCCAGGCGTATCTGTCGCTCGGAACGGCCGAATATTTGCAGGCCGCGGAGCACGGGTTTGGATTCATTGAGGCTCAAAGCTTCGCCACGGGAGGGTGGGGACCGGACGAGCACTTCGTGAAGAGCTCGAGCGGCGCGCTCGGCGCTAGTCTCGAAAGCCAGAAAATGAGCTTCGAGACTCCCTGCGGGGCCTTTGCACACTTCAAATTGACCCGCTATTTGCTGAGGATCACCCGGGATGCTCGATATGGCGACAGCATGGAGCGCATCTTATACAACGCGGGCTTGGGGGCGCTTCCCATCCAGCCGGACGGGCGCGCGTTCTATTATTCCGACTACACACGGGCGGCCCGGAAGACGTTTCATTGGGATCGCTGGCCATGCTGCTCGGGCACTCTGCCGTTGCTCGCGGCGGATTACCCCGTCAGCGTGTGCTTCATCGACGAGCAGGGTATCTTCATCAATCTGTACGTCCCGGCTTCTGTGGTCTGGGAGCAAGACGACGTGCGTTGCTTGCTGCGTATGGTGACGCGTTATCCATACGATGATGTGATTCTGCTGGAGCTTGCGGTGCCCGCCACCGTGCACTTCAGCCTGCACCTGCGGATTCCGCATTGGGCTCTGGAAGCACGCATTTACATCAATGGAGTGCGCCAACCGTCGGACTGGGCTGCGGGAACATTTGCGCAATTGACACGCGTGTGGAGTCCCGGAGACCGGGTCGAACTCGTACTTCCATTCGCGCTGCGCCTGCTGTCGGTCGACGCACACCACCCCGACACCGTGGCCCTGGTGCAGGGTCCGCTGGTCTTGATGCGGGTCCTCAACGGATGCGGGGGCGAGGATGATGCATTGACCCGGCACGACCTGCTGTCGGTACAACGAAGTTCCGACGGCGCAACACACTCGCTACGCAACGCGCAGGGAGGCAAAGTCACGCTCCGCGCTTTCATGGATATTGGACAAGAGGATTATCGCCTCTATCAAGAGGTCCAGCCCGTCGGCCGATGAGCGGGCGTGGCTCATCGCCCCTCGCGTGCACGCGCAAGGGCATCCAACGAATGCCAGCAGATCACCTGCCTCGAGAGGCGCAAGATTGTCTCAGGAAGGGTTGCTGATGGGGGCAATGCCTAATGTACCCTCGACCACTTCCACGAAATTTCTTTCTTCCCGCAAAATAAGCCGTTTGCTTTGCGCCATGGAAAAGTTCTGTCTCGCTTCGGGATCCGCCTTCAATCGGGTGCGATAGGCCTCATAAGCGCTGAGCGACTCGAAGGCAATGAGGCCCCAAGCGACATCATTGGTACCCTCATACGGCAGGAAATACCCCACCAGGTGGCCGCCGCAACGAGGAATGATGCGGCCCCAATTCTCGGCATATACCTTGAATTGATCGCGCTGATAGGGATCAATCTGATACCGGATCACGCATGTGATTTTCATAAGTGCTATTCGCCCTGCAGCATCTTTGCCCGACGCGCCCTGAAACGCCAGCGTGCCAGCAATTCCGGCGAGTCCGCCCATCATCTCACGACGACTCAGAAGGGGTAGCGGATCAAAGGCGTTCAAAACAGTACCCCCATCACCATCGCGAGGAATCATCGCCGAGTTTAGCACCGCTCAGACTGACTCGAGCTCCGGATACGCCGCAACCACCTCGTCCCTTAGCGTGTAACACTCCGTAAATTCCGCCGGCCAACGGGACGGGCGCCCTGACGAGAGCTCGACGCACGCGTACTCGATCTCGGCGCGCGCAAGCGTCGCCCCATCAGCTTCGCGAACCACTTGGAAGCGGCGCGAGATCCGAATCCGGCGTGAGCCGGGGACCAACCAGGTGGCGATTCGCACGGCGTCGTCTCGAAAGGCGGGTCGCGGGTAGGCGATCACGCTGCGTAAAACCACCATGCCTCGATCGAGCGCCAGACATCGCTCAATCGGTAAGCCCACTGCGGCGGAGTGAGCCCACGCCACCCGATCGAACCAATTCATGTAGACCGAATTGTTCACATGATTGTAGGCATCGATGTCCGCCTCGGTCACCTCCAGGGTGATGGTATGCGGCGCCGGCAGATCCCAGGTCAATTTGAATCCCTCGAAGTCGGAGAGCCCAAATTGTACCGCGGAAGCTGCTGGTGTCCTCGCCCTTGCCCCGGTCGACCAAGCCGGTCGCCAGCTTGGACGTACGACGCTCATTTTGTCGAGTCGATGGCTCCGTGGCGCTTCGACAACGCCGGCAGGGGAATAGCGCGCAAAAGAAAATCGCAATAGGCGGCGCTGGAATGCAGACAAACACCAGAAGTCAGCGTTAGGGCGAAGATTCCATGTCCCGCACGTTCGGCATATAACACAGCGGCCGCATTGACCAGCAGCGAACGCGTTATGCGCACAAAGCCCATTTCGGCGAGCTCCGTGGATAGATGTTTAATCGAGTTGCGGCTGATGTATTCGACCTTGCCAGCCTGCAGGGTTACATAGTTGCCGTCCGCTTCGATATAGTCGATCGACTTCGGATCCAGCGGATACAGCCGCCGTTGTCGCTCGCCGACAAGATACCGTGATGGGCTTGGCGGCATGGGGCCGCGCACCTGCTCCTTCAAGGTCAGAGGGCTGCGTTCAGTTGATACACCACCCAACCGATGACGGGCGCGAGCCATTGCGAGGTCGAAGCGAACCTTCGTCACCGGCATCGTGAAGTAATCAATGGCGCCTTCTGCGAACGCCCTGATCGCGAGATCCGCGCGGTGTGAAACCATGATTCCCAGGGGTCGGGTACCCGCCCCCACCGCCCTCAAGAGCTCAAAACCGGACATATCAGGCAGTTCGACATCCAGAAGCAGAATATCCGCCCCTAGTTTTTCCGCCGCATCAATCGCGGCTCTTCCGCAAGCGGCCTCGCCCACCACCTGCACATCGTAGCTACGCTCACAAAGCCGGGCCAGGCTTTCTCGCGAAGGGGCATTACCATCTACGATCAATGTTCTCACGTGTGTTCTCGGTCGTTCGCGGCGGCGGCAAGCTTGCGGCACCCGTCCGCCGGCGAAAGGTGGTTGATCTCACCAATGGCTGGAAAACAACCCTTCGCAGTGTAGGGTAGGAAGTCGAGCGCGTGCACCGCTTTGCGACATTACGGCCGAGAATTACGACTAAGCGGACTGATAGGACGCCCGAATCCGACCCCTGCAGGTGCATGCAGTCCTCTCGACACGTAGTGCAACGCCCCCATCCATGCACGCGCGTATAAAACTGCTGCGGTAGGACCGCACCGTTAATTTCCATCCCTCTGCCATGTGCCTTCGTCACTCTGTCAGCGGCAGCCATCCCATACTTATTCTCATTGGCTCACGGCCCGTTATCGTCCATCGCATTAGAGCGGCGCTAATGGTTTCCTTTGTTGCGAACACACAACGCGGTTCTGCGCAGTTGAAATCAGATCGCCACCAACAACTAGCTTTAAGGGGTGCTGAAATGAGAATGCGAAAACCCGTTAGCGGCAGGTCAGTGGTGAAGCGAATGTTGAGGGCCATGGCGATGTGTGCGTGGCTCATCGCCGCCACATCGATGCCTGCCATGGCGCAGCAAGCACCACCCGCCGCCGCCGCCGAACCCGAGGTGGCCCTTCAGGAGGTTGTCGTCACCGGCTCACGTATCCCCGTGCCGGCGAACATATCGGCCACGAGTCCAACGACCATCGTCAGCAGCCAGGAGATCCAACTCGAAGGGCACACCGACATCACGGATTTGATCAATTCTCTGCCGCAGAACATCATCGGCTCCAACGCGGACTTCGGCAACACCTCGAGTCCGTTGACTTCTACCGGTGGCTTTGCGACGGTCGATCTGCGAGGTTTGGGTCCGCAGCGCACCCTGGTGCTGGTGAATGGCCGGCGCCTGGGCGCCGGAGACCCGAGCACCACGAATCAGAACGTAGCACCTGACATCGATCAAATACCGGTACCTTTGATCGAGCGGGTCGACGTAGTCACCGGCGGCGCATCGGCGACCTACGGCTCGGATGCCATCGCGGGCGTCGTCAACTTCATTCTCAAAAGGGACTTCCAGGGTATTCAAATCGACGGCCAGTACGGCTTCAACGATCACGACCAGCACAACAGCTACGTCGAGGATCTTTTGACCCATGACGACCCCCACACCGGTTTCACTGCGATCGCGCCAGTGACCGGCAACGTCCGCGACGGCTACAAGCATGACCTCTCAATGGTCATGGGCACGAATTTCGCCGACAACAGCGGCAACATCACCGCCTATTTCGTCTATCACGATCAGCAGCCGGTCTCGGCGGCGGCACGCGACTTCTCCAGTTGCGCGCTCTACTCCAACTCCGTCTTCGACTGGATCGATAAATACACGGGTGTTGAGTGCTTCGGCAGCGCGAACTCGAACCGCTTTGTGCCGGCCACTGTCACTGCTCCGGGTTACGGACCGAACAACGCATACACAGTGGTGGGCAATCAATTTCTTCCCTGGCCGCAGGCCGGATCGAGCCCCCCAGGAACATACGACTACAATCAATTCGAGTACCTGCAGCGCGAAGACAAGCGCTACCAGGCCGGATTCATGGCCCACGACGACCTCAATGATTACGTCAAGCCGTACATGGAATTCTTCTGGATGCAGGACACTTCGACCGCGGTGGTCGCACCGTCGGGCCTGTTTCTCGCGGGCTATCCTTACACCCCTGACAACAATGAACTCATCAACTGCAACAACCCGCTGTTGAGCGCGCAGCAGCGAGGAACCATCTGCAGCTCGGCGATGATCACCTACGCGAACGCGAACCCCAACGCGCCCTGTCAGGTAACTGCCGCCGGAGTGGTATCTCAGAATTGCGCGGATGTCGCGATTGGCCGGCGCAACATCGAGGGCGGAGGACGCACCTCGATATATCAACACCAGAACTTTCGCTTCGTGATAGGCACCAAGGGAGACGTGATCGACGGGTGGAATTACGATTTGTATGCATCGTACTACACGGTGAATACGTTCCAGGCGAATAATAATTATCTCGACTACGGCAATGCCGGGAACGCGTTACAAGTTACGACCAACGCACAGGGTGTTCCGGTCTGTATCAGCGGCGGCCGATGCGTGCCGTGGAACATCTTCCAGACGGGTGGCGTGACCCAAGCGGCTCTCAACTATCTGGACACTCCGGGCACTGCCGAGGGCGTCAACACGGAGCAGGTCGAGCACTTCGACATCACCGGGGATTTGGGTAAATACGGTATAAAGTCCCCGCTTGCCACCAGCGGCCTGGGGTTGAACTTCGGCTACGAACACCGCACCGACACCGTGACTTTTAGTCCTGATGGTGCGGAGCTATCAGGCGCCCTCGCCGGTTTTTCCGGCGCGAGCGTCCCGATCGATGAGGGTTACGGCATCAACGAGGCCTTCTTCGAGGTGCGCGCGCCTCTCGCCCATGATCTGCCTGGAGTACAAGACCTGACCGTGGACACGGGGTACCGCTATTCCGACTACAACACCACGGGCCGGACCAACACCTATAAATTCGAGGTGCAATATGCGCCGATCCAAGATGTACGCGCGCGTTTCTCGTTCGACCGGGCGGTTCGGGCGCCCAATCTGATCGAGTTGTTCGTCGCACCCTCGTATGGGCAGGAGAATGTCGTGGGCGCGGACCCCTGCGCGGGCGCCACACCCACTGCCTCGCCCGAAGAGTGCGCGCATACCGGCGTATCGAGAACGCAATATGGATCGGTACCCCAGTGCGTCTCCAGCCAGTGCGGACAGGTGATCGAGGGAAACACCGCGCTTAAGCCTGAAGTCGCAAAGACCTGGTCTTTCGGATTGACGTTCACTCCGACCGAAGTGCGGGGGTTCACCGCCAGCGTCGATTACTACCACATCCGGCTCGAAGATCAGATTGGCAACTATCCGTTCGCCGTCATCTTAAACGGATGCTTGCAACAAGATAACCCGATCTATTGCAGTCAGATAGTCCGCAACAAGATCACCGGGGCGCTGACCGGCGCCACGGTGGAAGGCGGCGGATACTTCCTGCAAAAGGACTACAACCTCGGACTCGCGATCGTTTCGGGGATCGACGCCCAGGTGAGCTACCGGTTGGAGCTGCCGGGCAACTGGGGATCGATCAACACAACTTTCAATGGTACATACCTACTGCACGACACTTTTACCCCTTATCCAGGCTCAGGGAGTTACGATTGCGCAGGACTGTTCGGCGACAGCTGCCAGAACGGCTCGGTCAATCCCCACTGGCGGCATAACATGCGTGTGACTTGGGATACGCCGTGGAATGTCCTTTTCTCGATGCAGTGGCGGTTCATCGGACCCACGAGCTTCGACAACAATTCCACGAACCCGTTGCTGGCGGGAGCGGAGGAAGGGCCTCAGGGACCTGGTGCACCCCCTCCCTATTATGATCAATACAATGCGAGAATTCCCGGTTACAGCTACTTCGACCTCACGGCGATTTGGCACGCGATGTCCAATTTGGAAGTGCGCGCCGGAGTCAACAACCTGCTGGACAAGGATCCGCCGCTCGTTCCTTCCGGCGATATTACCGGCAATGCCGGCGCGTCGAACTCTTGGGGGGCTTACGACTTATTGGGCCGACAGCTGTTCGTCGCGTTCACGGCGAAGTTCTAGTGCATTGATTCGCGGGAGCGGCTCGCAGCGGAGCCGCTCCGTTTCCTGCGTGAATCCCCAGCCTCGACGGCTCGCGTGGCGCCGTCGCCGTTATCTACACGGCTTTCAATAAGGAGGATCAGATGCAACCCACAATCCGACTCTCGTATTGGGTGCTGGCAATCTCGCTCCTATCCGCCTGCTCGAGCTCGCCCCCCAGGGTTGTTGAGTCGCAGCAGGCGCGGTCGGCGAACCCGGGCACCCCATCGGCGGCCAAACAACCGCCCGACGCCGCCAATACGCAACTTGAGACGGATAAGGCAATGCGCAAGCGGGGATACAAGGCGGCCCTGTATCGCGGCGAGCGCGTTTATTGTCGAAACGAGATGATTACTGGTTCCAATCTTGAAAACACACTCTGTATGACCGCAAAACAGATCGAAGATCTCGAGCGATCGGGGAAAGACATGCTCAGTGGACCCCATCCTGACGGGTGCGGGCCGGAGACAAAGGGCTGCCTGTGATGAGTGGCACGAGCCATGGAGCACCGTCAGTTTGCGTGCTCGATGAGTCAGCGCTACTTTGACGATTGAATCCGCTTGACCCGTGTCGCCCGGTGAGAATCGATGGCCAGCCAAAACGAGCCGAGTGCGCCTTTTGAAATCGTAACCTCCTGACCAATACGCACGGCAAAATAAGGGTCGAGCTCGATCTGCTGCCAAGTCTGCGCGTTGTCCAGGATGAAAACCTGGCGGTCCGCGGCTGAGCGCGACACCCTCACGAGGTGCGCGTGTACTTCGGTCGGCGCCGGCGTTTCCCCCAGCCTCGCCTCCAGCATCTGCTTGCTCGTGAGCCCAAATTCCTGCTCGGCCGTCGGCGCGACCGGCCTCGGTGACGGCGGTCTATTATTACGGATCGCGGCCACTTCTCGGTCGAAGCAGGCGAGACGCTCTGGATCCGCCATGAGCTGGGAGCATGCAATCAACGAATCAAAAGGTGCCCCATCGCCAATGCTCTGCCCCGGCATACAGACAACGGTCCACAGCAACAAGCGGCCGAATCGCTGACTCGCGCGGGGATGAGGAGTGAGCCGCGGCAGCAAACCAGCTGCCACGCGCCTTGCATCATGTAAGCACATTTCACTTCTCCAAGCCGCCTAGACTACCACCGTTACATGGCATCCTAAGCGGGCCGGGTCTGCTTCAAGCTAGAATACGCCTCCATGAGGGCGCACAAAAGACAGATCGCACGATGTTTCTGCGCCCTGTTGCTCCATCTTGCGATTGCGGGCTCATCCGCTGCGGATACACCCGGTGAGGTACCGGTCGGCGCGATATTACCCGATGCCACACTCCACGGACTGAATGGTCCGGCGCGGGCCCTGAGATCGTTTCGGGGTCGGCCTTTGTTGATCAACGTGTGGGCTAGCTGGTGCGGGCCGTGTAAGCAGGAAATGGCGTCTTTGGAGAGGCTCGCCTGGCAAGCGCGGGACTTTGCGATCATCGGCATCTCGACCGACGATTATGCCGATAAGGCCGATGGCTTGTTGAAAAGCAGCAACGCGACCATCAGTCATTACATCGACCATGATCTTCAGATGGAGAACATGCTGGGCGCATCGCATTTGCCCCTTACGGTTCTGGTCGACGCCAATGGCCGCATACTCCAGAAGGTCTACGGCGCGAGGCAATGGGACGGCGCGGATGCGCTACGGCTGTTAGCCGATGCTTTTCACGAACAGCTTCGCCCGCGATGACACATGACCAGACCTGCGTATTGAATGGAGCCGGGTTGGCACGTCAAACCTGTCCTTTGCTGACAGCAGATGGGTAGCTCGCTTGCGTACCGAAATAGCACTCAATCGATTGCAACTTATCGTGCTCGAGGCGCAAATATTCCACGTTGCGAAACGCTTTGCCGTTTTTGGTGCGACAAACGTACATCACGAACGCCTCGTTTCCGCTTCCGAAAACCCGCTGCAAGTCAAACCGCTCGATGAAATCAATTTGTGATTCCCAACATTGCGCCTTGAACGCGCTCTTGCTGATGTGATCGTCACCGGCGGCACTCGTAAATGTAAAGTCCTCCGCGAGCAGCATGTCGAGCGGCAGCCAGTCCTTTTTCTCCCATGCCGCATACCATTTGCGGATCGTCCGGTCGTTTGTTCGGCTGAGTCCATCCTGCACGTGCGCACCCAAAGTGTGCGGCATGGCCGCCGTTGTAGCCAATATGCACGCCGTTCCTTCGAGAACCGCCCGGCGCGACATGATCTCATTCTTCATGGCTTATTTACCTCAGACGCGTGATTTTCGAGTTCAACCTCACCGGGATCCGTCTACGCAAAAAGGCTGGAGGCAAGTGTACGACCGAAAATCAACAACGTGCATCCCTTTGCGACATTGCGGGCTGGAAGCACGCCAAAGCGGATCCCATGATCGTTCAAATGCCCACAATGGCGCCATGATAGACGCCCATTCGCCCCACGCGGCTGCGGATCAGTAGTCCGCGCCGACTAGTCGTTCGACAGCGGCGCGGTAGTTTCGGGTCAGCTTGAGTTCCGTTCCATCATGGAGCACAACGATATATTCGCCCTTGTCCCGCGGCCGAAGTTCTTTGACCCGTTCGACGTTCACCAGCGCCGAACGATGAATGCGGACAAATCCCGATGGCGCCAGTCGAAGCTCCACGGCAGCGATGGTTTCGCGCATTAACAAGCTCTTCCCGCCGACGTGTACCGAAACGTAGTCTCGATCCGCCTCGATCCAGTCTATGTCCGCCGATCGAATAAGGATGATTCGTCCATTCACCCTGATCGGGAGTCGATTCGCCGCCGGCACCGATCGTGGGGTTGCGACCTGAAGATCCGCGGTGACCTGCCGCACTCGCTGAACAATCGCGTTATCCGCAGCATGCGACATGGCCTCCCGCACCCGCGCTAATGCTGCATCGAAGCGCTCTTCGTTCACGGGCTTGAGCAGATAATCCAGCGCATGAACTTCGAAAGCCCGGAGCGCAAATTTATCGTAAGCGGTGACAAATACAACGTGCAAGCGGCAGGAATCTTCGAGGGCACTTATGACATCGAACCCCGTCATGCCGGGCATCTGAATATCCAGGAATACCAAGTCGGGTCGATGCCGGTGAATTGCATCCACGGTTTCGCGCCCGTTTCGGCACTCGCAGAGAAGCTCCAGGTCCGGGCAACGCAGCGAGAGCGACCTTAGGCCGCGACGCGCGAGCTCTTCATCATCGGCAATGACGGTGCGGATCTTCACGCTCATGCCGGCTCGGGGGTGTGGTCAGATCGTGGCCCGGCAGCGGCCACCCGGAAGGGGAGTCTGATCACCACCGCACACCCCGTTCCATCCGTTCTACTGCCAATCGTCAGGCCCGCATCGGCGCCATACAATGCATTCAGGCGGTCGGAGGAATTTTGCAATCCCATGCCGAAGGCGTCCAATGTACCGCCGCTGAGTCCGGGGCCATCGTCCTGCACCGTCACGACCAAAGCCTCCCGTTCCCTGCGCACGGACACCAGTAGGTGGCCCCCCACATCACGGGGAAGCACTCCGTAGCGTACGGCATTTTCGACGAGTGGTTGAAGAATGAGCGTGGGGATGAGGGCGCCGAGCGTCTCGGGCTGAACCTCGATAACCGCGTGCAGCCGCGCGCCGAATCGATAGCGCTGAATGCGCAAATATTGCTCGATAAGCGCGATTTCCTCGGCAACTTGCAGCTCGGGAGTGTCCAACCGCTGCAGTGTGGACCGGAGAAAGGTACCTAGGGCATCTACCATGGCCGCAGCGGTGACGGAGTCTTGTTCCCGCACCAGCGTTGCAATGCCGTTCAGCGCGTTGAACAGGAAATGCGGGTTCAAATTCGACTGCAGGGCGCGAAGGCGTGCCGTGTCGGCCAATTTCAGCGCCTTGATGACATTCGCCCGCTCGGATTCGAGCTCCAGCATGGCATTGACGCCAAAGTAGAGGGATGCCCAGGTGAAGAGAATAATCGAGTAAAAGGGCCATTGGTAGAATGAAAACAGCGGATCGCGCAGCGTTTTAACTGCATACTCGGAAAATATCGATCTCAACGAAGCGAACTGCATCATGGCAGTGAGCGCCATCCGCAGGAAGATTTGCTCCAAAAAATACCACAGGGGCGCGAGCAGCACGCTCGAGGCCAACGCAACGGCTGCGAAAACTACGTATGAGTGGTGTAGCCGACGCGATCGTCGATAGACGTGATGCGTACCCAGAGTGATCAGAAATCCGACCATTGCCCAAATCGACGTGTCGAGCAGCGCCGGCCCAACGGCATACTTTTGCTCGGCAGCCAGCACACAGACCAAGTAAGCGGCCCCCCAACCACCGACCTGAAGCACTTTGAAGAGCGATGCCTTTGAGAGCTCCCTGCCCGAACCCAAAACAATGGACGGGGGGTCCATCGCGGCTACCTCGGCGAAATTCGAGCGTCTGGGTATCATTGGAAGCCGCCGCGGTATGCCATCGCGACGTAGTGTACCGCGCCATCTGTCAGGGAAGTTCTTCGAGTCTGGCGTCCCGTCCGGTTCGTCGCGGATAGGGTCCGGTTCGTCGAAAGCGGATGGTGGAACTTATTCTCGGACGCGCTCAAGCATGCCAAGACGGCTTGGTTATGCGGATGTGACGCAGGTAGCGGCTGAATCGAACACCCAAGTGACCGTGCGGGTCCTGATAGCTCCCGCCCGCGCGCTGCCGCGCAGGTGCGGCACTCGCCAAAACAATTTGCTGCCGCGTCGCACGAGATGGCCTCGCACATGGTGAAGCCTACACGGTCTTCGAGGCGGTCCCGAGCCGGCATTGATGCCGACTTTCAACTCCGATAACAGAGGGGCAGTAACCTCGATTTGTTCGAGCAGCGCGGCCTTCCCCGACTTGGTCCGTACTCTGTTGAGGCGCTCGAGCATCAGGGGCCGACGCGGGAGGCCTGGTCGGGCCGCGAGAAGCAGAAAGAAGGTCAACAGTACCGGTATATCGATTGCTATTGTGCCGAGGGCGTGATGGGTGACGGCGCTGGCTTGTGCGGACGTCAACCCCGCCCGTGCGTAGTATTCGTGCCAGGATTGCTCGAACCGGAATCGAAAGCAGCGTCGCAAGATATCTGCCTTTCCGACCAAACGATCGGACACGCAAATGGAAGATCGCTGAGCCCGACCGAACTCTTCCGGATCTTCTCCTTCTTGCGTATCAAAATCAAAGTAGGCTTCCATACTGCTACAAAGCACGTTCAATTCCGAGTCGCCATCGGCCCAGAACGTTCTTATCAGGCCGCGGCGCCCTTCGGGGTTGGATTGAACGAAGGCACCTCGCCGGCCCGAACGACCTGAGCCGGGAGGGCTCATAAAACCGTACCGAGCAAGCTCGTCCCGCCAGGGACCATCCGCCCACTCCACCCAGACGCGCTCTGACGGCGCGTGCAAAAGGTCAGCACAGGCGAGCGTACTGGCTCCTTTCGAATAGGCCAGTGCCGTGCACATGCGCGTCAGCTCATCGCTCATCACATATCGCGTACCACATCCATTGAGCTGTCGGGCGAACGCTGCCGCACCGCTTAGATGTGTAACAGATCGGTCCCTCGTGTTCTCAACGATGAATGGAGTGCGACATTGAGCGATACGGTCCGCCAATCTCATTCCACAAAATTTACCAGCGCTGCCAACGGGCCGAGTCACTTTGGGATGGATCCCGCTAGGACCGTGACGAACCTGTCTTTTTTTGAGCTAGATGGGAGTGAAATATCGCGACGGCCGCCGGGGCTGGCGCGACGGGCCATGCAGTGAGCCGCCGCTCGAGCCCGGCCGGCGTTGAAACCTTCGCTCGCGCCTAGCTGCTCTCGCGAAAAGCGGTGGGGGTGGCTCCGATGAATCGACGAAACGACCGGTTGAAGGCCGCAAGGTCAGCAAAGCCCTGATCGAACGCGACGCGAGCGACCGGCCTTTCCGTGGTTCGCAGCACCGCCGCCGCCGCACGGATCCGGCGGCCCAACAAATATTGGTGGGGCGTCATGCCGCTGGCATGTTGGAATGTGCGGAGAAAGTGGTATTTGCTCATGGCGGCCACGGCGGACAATTTGGCCAGGGTCAAATCGCTCGTTGACCTGCAATGCATATATTCAAAAACGGCTCCCAGGCGCCGAATTGACCCGGCCACCAATAGCTATCGCCAGCAGATCGGGCGCCAGCAGGGGCCGGATATCGTGCAGGAGGGCACGACAGAATCAGGCGCTCTGTCACGCTGGTCGTTCACCGAGATCACGACTCGATCGTTTTACTGGAAACCGAGGCCTCGTCGGACAACGGTGTGTCGTGGCGCCTGCTGGTCGATGTGTTCGCTCACCGACGTTCAGGCTGATCATCGAGCGAGCAGGCATCGCAGGCGGCCGCGCCGCGCGCATCGATCGCGCATGAGGCATGCCGCTTTGCAACAGCGGCCGTGGATCTTGCGAAGCAATTCTTAGTATGCTAGATCACAAACCTCCTCATGCAAGGGGAACAGCGGAGCGCGCGAAACAATAATTCCCAATTCAGGAGTTGGCAATGAAACACACTTTCGAGAGCCTGCCGCGGCGCCGCATTCGTGCGGGCGTCCTGTGCATCTCTGTAATCGGAGCCGGCGCGTTGGGATTTGCGGTACGCGCACACGCCGAAGTGACGCAGATCGATATTACCTGCGTGCAGAAGCCGACTTTCGGCGGTGCCAGTTTCGGCTCCGTTGGCCAATACGAGCTCATCCAGGGAACCATCACCGGTGAGGTCGATCCCTTCAATCCCCACAATGCGGTGATTGTCGATATCAAGAAGGCACCCAGGAATGCCCGGGGGATGGTGACCTATTCGGCCGATTTCCAGATTCTGCGCCCCATCAGTTTAGCCCAGGGCAATCACCGGGTTATTTTCGATCTACCAAACCGGGGGGGCGCGACTTCACTCAGCACGTACAACAATGGCACGCCAAATGACCGCACTTGGTGCCCCTCAGGGCTCCCCTCCAACTTCACCGTCGGCGACGGCTTTCTCATGAACAAGGGGTTCACGGTGGTGGAAACGGCGTGGGACATCACTGTCACGCCGAGCGGCGCTCCCGGAGCGGGCTTCGGCGTGAGCTTCCCCATCGCAACGAACCCGGATGGATCTGCGATCACGGGGCCGTCAACCGAGGAGTTTGATATCGACACCACCGCAACACCGGCCACGGAGACGCTGCATTACGCCGCGGCCACCGCCGACCAATCGCAGGCGACTCTCACCGTGCGGGAGAACTACGGCGACAAGCCGATCGTGATCCCCTCATCGGGATGGGCGTATACGGATGCGACGCTGACCGCGATCAAACTCACCGGCGGGCTGCTTTTCGGGGGACCCGGGACGTACAGTCCGACCGCCCTATACGAATTCACTTATACGGCGAAGGACCCGCTGGTGGCGGGGCTGGGGTTCGCTTCGCTCCGTGACTTCGCCACTTTCCTGCGAAAGGCGAAGACGGACGAGCTGGGGACTGCCAATCCTCTCGCCGGCGATGTGAAAGCCATTTACACCACGTGCGTGTCGCAGCCCTGCCGTACCACTCATGATTTCGTGCTGTTGGGATTCAATCAGCCCGAGTTTTCTCTTTCCCATCAGCGCGGGCCCTTAAGCCCGGTCGATTCCGCGGCAGATCCGCACCGTGTCGTGTTTGACGGGATGATCAATTGGATCGGCGGGGGCGACGGAATTTTCATGAATTACCGGTTCGCCCAGCCGACTCGGACCTCGCGGCAACACATCGCGCGCTGGTACCCGGAGTTCCAGTTTCCATGGGCGAATCACCCCTTCTACGACCCCGTTACCGGGCAGTACGGCGGCCGCCTCGATCTATGTTCCAGAACCCATACCTGTCCCAAGATTTTCGAGCTCAACTCGGAGAACGAGTACTATTCGAAGGGCGGCTCGCTGCTCACGACGGACACCGAAGGCCGCGATCTTGATTTGAGCCTGACTCCGGAAGTCCGGTACTACCAGCTGTCCAGCGTGCCCCACGGAGCCGGCACCGCTGCCGGTATCTGCCGGCAGCCGCAAAATCCGCTCAATGCGAGCACCACCTTGAGAGCGCTCACCATCGACATGGACGAGTGGGTGACGGATGGGGCTGCGCCACCGGACAACCGGGTGCCCACCCGCGAAGGGGGGACGCTCGTACCGTCATTACCCCAGTCAGGCATGGGGTTTCCTCAGATCCCCGGCGTCTTCTACAACGGCATCATGCATACCGGCGATTTGTTCGACTTCGGGCCGCAATTGCGCGCGGGAATTCTGGATATTCAGCCGCCCGTGCTGGTTGGCACGCCCTACCCTGTCTTTGTGCCAAAAACAGATGCCGACGGAAACGATATTGCTGGAATCCGTTTGCCGGACATCGCAGTGCCCACTGCGACCTATACCGGGTACGCGTACCGCGCCCCGGTTCCGGGCGATCCTGTGCCGATGGTGGACGGCTGCGATGCATCCGGCCAGCGAATTCCCTTCCTGGAAACCAAGGCGCAGCGGATCGCCGCCGGCGATCCGCGCCTATCGATACAGGAACGATATCCCGATCACACGACGTATGTGAACGAGGTTACCCAAGCGGCTCGGAAGCTTCACGCCGAGCGGTTAATGCTCGATATGGACGTACAGGCATATATCGCGGCGGCGCAATCGGCCAGCGTCCCATAGGGCAGTCTCGCACGAGCTCCGGGCCCTCGCGTCCCGGCGCTCGCTGTGCGGATGATGAAGCCGCCTATTTCGCAGAGGCGGTTTTTCCCGCTGAGCTTCTCGCGGGCGTGAGCGTCATCCACATCCCGCGGCGGGGGCGAAGCGTGATCAGGCCTTGAGGCTCGACCGGATGTCCGGCCACCAGCCGCAGGCGATAGCGCTGCGCGATCGTCGCGAGCAGGATCGTTGCTTCGGTCATGGCAAACACGGCCCCGATGCAGATGCGACGCCCACCCCCGAAGGGAAGGTATGAGAAGCGTGGACGTGCGGCGGCTTGCTCCGGCGAGAACCGTTCAGGGTCGAATCGTCCCGGATCACGCCAAAGTTGTTGGTGGCGATGAAGCACCCAAGGAGCGATCAGCACGATCGAGCCCCCGGGGACATCGCGCCCGGCGAGAGTGTCGTCGGCGAGCGCTGCGCGTGCGACGGTGTGAACCGGCGGATAAAGTCGCATGGATTCCTCTATAACCATGCGGGTATAGGTGAGCTTGCTCAAATCGCCCGAGTCGGGAGCCCGACCAGCAAGCACGCTCTGCAATTCCGCATGCAGCTTCGTCTCGACGGCCGGATGCTGCGACAGCAGATACCAGATCCACGTCATCGCCATGGCGGTCGTCTCGTGACCGGCTGTGAAGATCGTGATCACCTGATCGCGCACTTCGCGTGCGCTCATGCCGCCGCCGCCTTGATCGTCGCGCGCGGCGATGAGCCGCGCCAACATATCGTTGGGACCGTGTGCGACTGGGATCGACCGCACCTTGATCAGGTCATCGATCTTCGCATAGAAGTCGCTGAGTGTACGGCCGACGGCCCCGATTCGGCTCAGGCCCGCAATCCATGCCGGCACACCGAGGAAATCCAACATATTGGGTCGCATTTGCGACTGATAACGTGCCACCCCGCTTTCCATGATCCCCGCTATTTGCTCGGAGTTGGATGAAAACATGGTGCGCGAAATGATGCGCAGAGTGACCTCCATCATTGCGCTCGCGATGTCGATACCGGCGCCGGCGTCGAGGCTGCTCCAAGCCGCCAATAACTCCAGCGCAGCTCCGGTCATAATCGACGAATAGGCCGCTATGCTGCGCTGGTCAAAGGCGGGCGACATGATGCGCCGGTGCCGCCGCCACGTTTCTCCCTCGGAGGTAATCAGCCCTCGTCCCAGGCCGGGTTCCAGAATTCGCCGTGTGATCTCCGACTTTTGGTAATTGGCCGCATTGTCGAGCAGGACGTGCTTGATGGCCCCAGGTTCGTTGACCAGGAATCGGTGGTGGCCGAATATTTTGCTCTGGACAATATCGAGCTCGTAGGCCTCTTCGGGATACGTCGCGATCATGTTGTCGCGCAGAGTGCGAAAGAACTCAAACAATGGCAGGCGAGCGCGCCCCGGCACCGGCGCTGGTAACAATGGCCCCATCGGTCAGCGCCCTGCGTTCAGTGCGAAGAGGCGCCGCTGACGGGCTGAAATTCACGGTCGCCCATCTGCCACAGCATGAATGCGAGTTGATCGGCCAGCAGCTCGTCGCGTTGGGCGCGGGTCGAGCCCATTCCGTGGCCGGCATCGTAGTCCACGCGCAGCACGATCGGCCGGCCGCTGGAATTGGCCGCCTGCAGCCGCGCCGCCATTTTCCCCGGCTGCCACGGTGCGACTCGAGGGTCATTGATGCCGGTGGTCAGCATGGTCGCGGGATACGGCGTCCCATCCTTGATGTGAAGAAAGGCATCGACTGCATACAGGGCCTTGAAGCCCGCCTCGGTCTTAGCGCTGCCGTACTCCAGCGCATTGGCATCCCCGTCGGTCTCGTATTCCGCGCGTAGGGCGTTGGAGTCGCCCACGTCGCTCAACACCACGCGAAACAGCTCCGGGCGTTCCGCGAGCGCCATGCCGACCGTGATGCCTCCGGCGCTGCCGCCCTGGATGGCAAGCTTGGAGGGGTCAGTATAGTGCTGCTGGATCAGATACTCGGCGCAGGCGATCAGGTCGCGGTAGGTGTTGGGCTTCGTCCCCTGTCGGCCGGCGTTGTGCCAGTCCTCACCGAGTTCTCCTCCCCCGCGAACGTGCGCAATCGCCACCAGGCCATCGCGCTCCAGAAGTGCGAACAATCCCGGGGTAAAACGGGGAGTCAACGAAATGCCATACGCGCCATAACTTGTCAGCTAGGTCGGCCGCTCGCCATCTCGTGGGAGCCCGCGCTTGTGAATGAGCGACAGCGGAATGTCCGTGCCGTCGTGGGCTTTGGTGCGAACTTCCTCAAACTCGAAATCAGAAGTGTCAAGTTTGGATGGGGGCGCCAAGCTTGCATCTTTAGGCTCGCCCGCCGACGGATCGAAACTATACCAACGCTGCGGTTGCACCCACGTCACCACGGGGAACAGTACGCCCGCCGCTCTTGGGCTGGTGGCCAACTCCGAGATGCCACCGGCGAGGGAGTGGCTCAAGTCGGTCTGTTTTTTGGTCCTGTAGTCCAGGCGCCGGATTTTTTGCACGCCGGCGTCGAGGACTTTCACATACAGCGCATCCTTCGCGACGCCCAAGTCTTGAATGACCACGCTGCTCTGACCAACCGCCTCTACTGCCTTTCTGAGATCCGGATTCAGCGCGCTCAACCTCAGGATTTTGTAGCGCGAGGCGTTCTTATGGCTCAACAGGTAAATGTCATCGCCGTGCAGGGTGGCTTTGGCGACAGCATCCTCCACGTCGGCGATCTTTCGCCATGGCGCTCTGGCAGCCTTTCCGAGAGTGGCCTCCTGCAGCGGCTTGATATAAAGGGTCACCTCCGGTGCCGAGCCGTGGTTGATGATTCCGAGCGCATAGTGCGAGCCGGGCGACGTAAACACAAAGGGCGAGTCGACCGGTGTGATCCTGACTTCGGGGGCGAGGTCAACCGCAAGTATGACCCGGTCCTGATCAGGATCTTCACCGAGAGCATGCCGGTACGCCTTGCTGTTGAGGTATTTCGCAGTCTCGGGGGAGCCCGGCGAGACGGTCGTGAAGCGATTGTAGAAAAAGGATCTGCCGTCTGGAAGCCAGGATGGGCTGCCGTACTCGGTACGATCGATGCGATCGGGCAGCGCCTTGCCGCTGCGTGTCTCTACGATACGCACGACGCTTTCTTCGGAACCTCCCTCGGAGATGCCGATCGCGACGTGCGAACCCTCGGGCGACAGCTGGATGTAGTCGATGGCGCCGTGCTTGCCCGGCGCCATACCCTCATTTGGATCTAGCAGCAGGCTCTCGGTGCCGCCGGGTCCTTTGCGGAGATAAAGCTTGAAGACGTTGTCCTCCGGTCCGCGCTTCTCGTACACGACGACACCGGCTGCCGTTTGCACGTTGCGCACCAATGTGCTGCCGCCATCCAATTGCTCGATCCGCTTCAGCAGGATGTTCCGGTTGGGGAGCGCCTCGAGCAAAGCCCGGGTGTAGTCATTCTCACCTTTGGCCCAAGCCAAAAATTCCACACCATGACGGTCTTCCATCCATCGGTATGGGTCGGCAACCTTGGTGCCGAAGTAGTCGTCGATGACCGCTGAGGTCGTCGCAACGGGAGGCGCCAGGGGCGCATTGTCGGCGGCCCAGATCGCCTGCGACATCAATGCCGCACCGACGGCGATCAGAAATGACAGCTTGCCCATGCCAGGCCCCCCGAGAGCTTTGAACGGATCGAACTATGGGTCGCTGTCCACTGGCCCGCCGGCGAACGCACCTCAGAGTCGAATCCGAGGGTCGTATAGTACACAGCGACACGGAAGCCGGACCAGCCGATGGGCCGAACGAACCGACGATTGCTTATCGTATTGTGGTCAGGATGCGCGGTCGATGCCGAGGCCGGGCGCGCAAAAGTAGAGATGGGCGGGCAGTATGTTCAACGGCTCAAACCCGCGCGTCACATTGCGAAATATGCGGCGCAGGTCCCCGAGGACGCTGGAGGAAAACTGATAGACCAAGAACAAACCCTGTGGATCGAGCACCGCCCGGGTCTTATTAAGAATGATCTCGCGCTCATCTGCCGGGAGCGTGCTGAAAGGGATCCCCGAAATCACATAGTTCGCGCGCGACGCGCCCGACTGGCGCACCGCCTCGTCCACCCCGGCTGCCGAACCCTGGATTACCACGAGGCGCGGGTCATCGATGGCGGTGCGCAGGTGCATCACGAAGTCCGGATTCAATTCAATGGCGATGAGCGTGGCATCCGGGTGCATTTGCTTCAAGATTTCGCGGGTGATCACCCCGACCCCCGGCCCAAATTCTACGAGCAGGCGGGCGCGAGACCAGTCGACGGGAGCCAACAACTGCCGGATGAGAAAGCGAGAACTCGGGATGATCGAGCCCAGCATGCGTGGATGACGAAAAAAATGGGTTAGGAACAATAGGTTGTCTCGCCACGATCGACCGTCCCCCAGCCGATCGCGAGGCCCGCTAGGAGTGGCTGGTTTGCTCGGCTGCATTACGGCAGGGCGCTGTGCAGAACTACGGGAGAGCGGACGCCGGAGCTTCCTGGGTAGTAGCACTCTCTGCGCCATCCACCCCTTCCCGCCCCGCTCGTTCGTAGGTACCAATCAAGCAGCCGACCGCCAAAGTGCGGTTGAGAATCACCTCGATGAACTCGCGTCTCCCGGGAGCGCTCGAAAAGCTCGGCCCGGGCATGAGCGCAAACACCTGGAACACATAGCGATGTTCCCCGTGACCGCGCGGTGGGTCGGGAGGCAACCAAGCCCGTTGGAAAAATGAATTTGGCCCCATCTCGAGTCCCGCCCCTTCATGCTTGGGACTTGCGAGCGCCCCCTCGTCAAGGGAGCGGACCTCAGGACCCAAATCCACGACGATCGCATGGACCAACGGGTGAGGTGTGGGCGAGTCCGCGTCCTCCACCAAAATGGCGATCGAACCCGCCCCTTGGGGAACCGCATCCCATACAAGCGGCGGCGAGACCCCGGGACCGTCGGCCGTGTAACGCGTCGGAAGCGCTCCATTGAACACGAATGCGGGGCTCGAGACCGAGAGACGCGCAGAGCTGCGCTCGCGATGCAGCAAATTGTAGACCACTTGCTCCATCCCCGCCCGCTGATTGATAAGGGCCTGACCCACACTTTCGGGCAGCTTCTGAAGCATGGTCGTAATTCCGACGCTTGGACTAAGGAATTGAGGAGATTACGCTGAGCGCTCGCCATCTCCATCAGCGTGGCGCTCGTCACACGCGGGGCATTCTCCTACAGACTGCCCCAGCGCATTGGCACCCGGCCGAAGTGCCGAGGGTCTTCTCAGACCCTCGCGGTACCCGAGGTTTTCCGATGGATTGCGCGCCCAGCGCACTCGGATGTCGTGACCACCACTGCGATCTAGATAATCGTCTTATCACCATGATTAGGAACGATATTGTTTTCAGGACTTCACCATTCCAATCACCCTGAAGAACAGTCGGGCAACGAGGCCACGATCGGGACTACTTCATCGAATGCAGACCCACCATGTTTCCTTCGGTGTCGACAATGAGCGCAATGAAGCCGTATGGCCCTATGGAGGTCTTCGCCTTATGGACTCGCCCTCCCGCTTTCATCGCTTTGGCGGCTTCGTCGGCGCAATCGTCGCAAATGAAATATATCAACACACTGTTGGAGCCAGGCTGGACGCCCGGCATTTTCACCAATGCCCCTGACGCTCCCGTGGACTCCCGTTCCATTGGAAACGCGAGCATTTCCACACCCGGACTATCGAGTTTGGAGAGTTGAGTTCCGAGCGTCGCTTCGTAGAACGCCCGCGCTCGAGGAAGGTCTTGAACGTATATTTCGAACCAGCCTACCGGGTTGTGCATGACGATGTCCTCCGCGGCTATGTTTCATTTGATCAGCTCGTCCCGCGACACTACACAATTCGACGGCCTGCGACTGGCGCTTTTCGGCTGTCTATCGTTATGGATCGGCACCGACCAAAATTTGGTGTTTGATGAGCATACGGACGCCGCTCGCCCAGCCGTCATCGCCGCCGGCAAAATTGGCTTCCTGTTCGTCGAGCACCTTGCCGGTACGACAGTTGCGAATTTGAACCTGTACGTAGTAGTCCGTCTGGGTGACGCGGGTGATCACTCCCATCATGGATTGCTCAGCGCCAAGTGCCAATGCAATGGCTGCCTCGCATCCTTCGCAGTTTCGAAGCGACTTCATCAGAACGGGCGTCGCCTGGACTGTGCTCGCATCTATGATGCTGTAGCGCCCCGACTTGGCCAACATCTCCCGTGCCTCAACGCCCACTTTCTGCAAATTGGACGCGCTGCTGGTGGACTTGCCGTCAAATGCAGCGGCAGGGGTCACATCCTCCAATTCAAAATCGAATACAGCGATTTTTATTGGTGGCCTATCGACACCGGCGAATGCGGCGCTGTGGGCAACAATGAGCATCAGTACACTGATCGATCTGAGCGTTCGGTGCATACAATCTCCGTCGTGCGACTGAGGGAATGCCCGTCAGGTGAGCCTTGTCTCAGCGCCCGAAAAAAGCGCCCGACAAGCGCCCAACAAGCGCCC
>Ga0182030_10006072_pt1 | contig 25528 bp, 22 predicted proteins | sample 812S3MmetaG_FD_121299 | JGI IMG/M metagenome (GOLD analysis project Ga0182030, IMG submission 121299) | Permafrost microbial communities from Stordalen Mire, Sweden - 812S3M metaG (Illumina Assembly) | ecosystem: Environmental > Terrestrial > Soil > Wetlands > Permafrost | place: Sweden...
AATTTTCAAATCTATATTTCTAAATTCTTAAATTTTGAATTTTCAATTCAAAATATTTAAATTCTTAATTCAAAATATTTAAATTCTCAATTGGCCGTTTGGTCGTTATTACCAACGGGAGGAAGGGTCGCGGAGGTCAAGACCCTTAAATGGCCGCCTCCTGACTATTTTTGGCTCATTGTACCCGTCCTCGTCGTACTTTTCGAAGATTATGTCGGTGATGATAAAGATACGCGGGAGAACGAGGCTCCATATCTTGATTTGAATTTCAGGAGGGAGACGCTCAAATTTAGGGGGTTTGGCTAGTTGAGGTGCAGGGATGAGCTCCAGATTGGGAGGAGCGAGATTTGAAAGTTTGACGGGAGGACCTGGTTTTTGGATGGAAATTTCGGATGTATTGTTTTGAGGATTTACCTTAAACTCGCCAATAGATTCCCCTATTGGAATGTCCCTATTTGTTTGGAGTATTGCTCGATGGCCCTTGGTGGGTTGCGCAGAGTGTGTTTTAAATCTTCCAAAAGACCTGATTGGAAATTTCACAAATATTTAGGGAATGAAGGAAAGAAGGCGAGAAGTCTACCAGTTATGATGTTTAGCTCTCCAGTTTGAATGTAAATGTATGGCTCCAAAAATTATAGACTCCAGTCTATATTCAAATGTACTCAAATTAGCCTTTTGGGCTGGGAGAACCGGAAACATTGAAAGCTGGGTACCCTGTGGGAGGGAACGCTCGCTTCTCCATTTAGTTTGGGATTTGTAACGAAGCTATCTAGATTTACCAGGGGGTATCTTCATATAACTGAGACATATATAGACATACAGCAGCAAAAAGGTCCACCAAATTTACATTCTCAGCCGATCAAAGCCTCCAACTCAGAAGCTTTACCCGTTTCACCTTCTTCTTTAGAACCTATCATCGTCGACTCTCTCACATCTTCGACCTAGTAACCACCACATCCGCCACCCACCTCCAATTTTTATCTCTCACCCAACTCTCTACACCATTCATCCTTCCCTCGACCATCTTCATAACCCTATCCAACTCCTCCTCATACACCCTCTCCAAGCAAAACCTCGGCATCACCAGCACTACCTTCTCCAGGCCCCAACAACTCCCCAAAAACATTAAAAGCGGATCCTTATCCTCGGCCACACTTATAACCTCCTCATTTACCCCAAATCCTTTTATCTTAAGCACCGTTGTCTTATGCTGCCTTTGCTTAATCCATACATGGTTCAAAAATTCCCGCACACAAAGCCGGTATGGAGCTAGCATAGCAAATTCATGGTAGTTGATAATCATGACCCCTGTAGCCTGATTTTCACTAATGGTAAGTTTGAGGTGTTGCAGAGAGAAGATATAGGTATGGTGATGGATGATTTCGTGGGGATATTTAGTGGTGTGGTTGACGTTGATGGTTTTTGCTGGAGACTTGATGATCACGCTGGGCTTGTTGTGAGGAATTTGGAAGGTTATGTTGGTGTTGACATGGGTCCGGGGTAGTGCTAGATCCCATATTTCGTTTTGAAGCTCGAGGGGAAGGCGGGCGAAGCGTTCGAACTTCTGGACTGTGGAGCACTGAGGTTTGATGGACCTTGTCTTGGGGTTTTGGAAACTTGGGACTGCAAGGGAAGGAAGGTTTTCTGGTTTTGGTCCCGGTTTGTGGTGCTTGAATGTCCCGGTTTGAGATGGGAGATGTTGCTCCATGGTATGAGTGGAGTAGGGAAGATTGTCAGTGATATAGTACTTGAGTTCTGGTTGGAATGCGCTTATACCCAAACTGTGCGGGGAAAAACATGTGTAGATTTGTCAAGCCACGGTACAGAAGAGAAGGTAGGAATTCATGCTTTATCAAGTTTCTCACTCCAGTTCGAATATCAATGCATAGATCCGAATAATTATATGTTCCGCTCACCTTCCATTGGGCTAGCCGTGCCAATAAATAACACCTTTAACTGTAAACCTTGGATGGTACGGAAACTAGTCTAACATGGTTTACATTATGCGTTTCTATCTTTGGGTCTGGTTACGCAATGAAGCTATTCGGGCTCGCGTCACTGATATCCGACAACCGGTCCCATTATTGTTCAGATTTTCGCCCCAAATCTGGCTCCGGGGTGTCAAATTAGCGCGATTGATACAGCAAGTGTTCTGAGCGGGTTGGCAAGTCTCGCCGAGGCTATATAGCTTAGACATGATAAAAAAGAGAAATATATGAACACATTTCGATAAGGATGTATATATAGCATATTACACTTTGCCCTAAGCAGGAATTACTATATCGAGGAAATGTATCATTTATTTTCAAAAAGCGCATATTACACACAAAGCAACCCTTTTTACAAAATTAATTGTGCAATTTTCAAAAGACTGCACGTTATAAACCAAGTGCCTCAAAATGTTTGTAGAGACAAGGTCAAGAACTCGGAGAGCAAATTGCCTACCCGCACTACTCAAACATGAATAGAAGACATACCTATCCCGCAATGACATTTCATGAGGGGGCCGTGAAAGTCACATCATGAAACTACAAGGACACGAAAACAGCGCAGTGAATTCTCTAGGTGAAACTCGATTAATTTTCGTCCAAATTCCTAAACAAATTTGCCCGAAGAAGACTAGCGCTGCTCGCTGCTCGCCATCTTCTATCGAATAGCTAGATTGAAACTTAGAGCAGGTTCAGTTCGATTTTTCCCCCTGATTTAAGTCCGATTTGAGTCCGATTTGCATAATTTTATTAGCCAAATCAAGAGCAAAATCACCAAAAATAAATACTAATTTAGTAAATATCTAAATTAGTCTAATTTTGATATTCAACTAAATATCTAATTTAGTAAATTAGGTATATTTCAGATTTGAGCTTCTCAAAATTAGCTAAATCGAACCTACTTTAATTTAAGCCTTAAAATACATACAAAAAACGTTTATATACCCGATTTACTATTAGTACCTTTTTCTTACTAATTAGACTACTAGTATCGATTTCACAAATTGAATCTACTCAAAAAGTCTCAAATTAGATTCTATTTTAACAAATTTCAGCTCTCAAAACCCGATTATACAAATTAAAGGCAAATCAAGAGGGAAATCGAACTGAACCCGCTCTTATTTGACGACCCCTGAGGTGTGCAACAAAAATTCAAGAATCAATCACGTGTCGTTCACCCCCTTTCGACCCGCTGTTTCCAACATCTAGCACAACGCTGATAGGCACATGATCACTATGTCCCCTATCATCCACACTCTCAAAAATTTCAGCTCCTACAACCCTTGCCCCTCCTTCTTTAGGCCCTCCCTCCTTCTCCCCTGTCCTTTCCCCTTCGCCAACCAGCCCCCTCGTCACAATTCCCAAATCCACCCTATCACAACTACGTCCCCACTCCTCCTCCCTCTCCCCATGATATGTATAACCCCTCCTATCGCCCCAAAACAACCTCCAAGTATCCACTCCCCTCAAACCCTCCCCATCCTCAAAAAACTTATTGTTAAAATCCCTCCTATTCGCCACATGCTCCGCCCCTAATCGAATTCCTGGATACCCATCCCTTTCATCTCTCGCCACATTCATGTCCCCTATTAACACAACCTCCCATCCTTTATTCTCGTATTTCTTGACTTCTTGCAGCACTGAGCTGTGAAAAGCTCGTTTGCGGTCGTGGCGCGTACCGACTACGTCTCCTGTCTCTGGGTCACGGTATGGATTCATAGTCCCATTAACCCAATACCCGTTCACGACCGCTAATTTCCATTTCTTAAATTCAGTTATTAATGCTCTTCCCTCGAGATCCCAGTCAACTTCCCTTGTCTGTACTTCTTTTCCATCGCTAGCCGAGTTCGAATCCTGAGGAGAGATATTGAGGATATCGGTCCGGAGAAGAGTGCACACGCCGTGAACTTTACCACCGAATCCACGTGCGTTGTGTTTATCTCGTGGTAGACTGAAATACGCTTTATATACTGGCTCTGCTTTCTCATTCCCATTCATATCTCCAGGATTTGAGTTCGCGGCTTTGTCTAGAGCGCGTTTGGTTGCTTCGTCTTTAGGATTGATCTTGACTTCCTGTAAACACACCATTTGCGGGTATCTATGTCGTTTCAGGATATTTCTTAATGAATAAATATGCTCTGTCTTCTTTTGAACATCATTTTGACTGGAATTGAAAAAAGAAGTAATCTTCGGTGTTTGAGAAGCTAGGAAAGGGCCCACGCCATTGACATTCCAGGAGAAGATCTCGAAGCGGGATTTGATGTCTGGTTGTGTGACACGATCTTGATTTGGATCAAGTTTTCGACGGAGGGGAGGAGGGGAAATGGGGCCGGAGGTACTGAAGCGGCGTTTTAGGTTTGGTGGGTTTGGATTTGTGGCTGGCGATGGTGGATTGGGTTTTGTTGCGGGAGGACTTTGAGATTCGGACGAAGATGGCATTGTTGAGATTGAGATTATAGTCCCTTCATCCAAACGAGGATGAGATAATCTTGGAATTGTAAGCAGATGTTTCAAGAATGCTCTCATGAAGTTGAGAGTTCTTGCGGAAGTGTAGATATTGAGGTTGGACGATGACGTGAATGAGGCGAAATGCAAATGAGGCTTACACTACCTATCTAAATACCACCTCACAATGGTAAGCTTATCTCAAAGTATTTACTTCAATGCCTTGTGCTCCGGTGTTTGCATCTTGGTTGAAGCTTTCATCTCAGAGGCAAGCACAACTGCCCTGACGTGGGAGTTGAGGCGATCTGTCTCACGTGATCTAGTCTCATTCAAAGATCAGAGGCATAGTGAAGACTCCATGAATGGTATCTATCTGACTTTAATTCATAGCCTCATGTCCATTAACTCTAGTCACCTAGCATATCTTGACCTCCCGTTCCGGGCCGAACCAATCCCTAAACCTTCGCCTCACTCTTCGGTGGCCTCTCCCCAAAAATCGTACTTCCAACCCTAACCTCTCCACTTCCCATACTTATCGCCCCCTCAAAATCTTCACTCATACCCATACTCAATTCCAACTCAACACCTAATTCCTTTTGCAGCCTATCTCTCTCCTCCTTCAAACACTTGAAGTCCTCATTCTCTTCCCCTTCCCCTGTGGCTTTTGATCGCGCAATCGCCCCGATTGTCATCAAGCCGAGGAGTTTCAGGTGTGGGCAGGATTCTATGATGTGTTTACAGACTACACGGAAAGTTAGATCAGGAGGGGGTTAAATGGGAGAGGAAGCTTACGTTCGGTTGTGGCATCGCCAGGAGTAGTGCCGGATTTCGCATCTTCGCCAGAGGTGTTAACTTGGACATGGATGTTGAGGGGTTCGGGGGAAGAGAGAGTAGCTCGGCCGGCTTCGAGTTGGGAGGCTTTCTTGATTGTGTCGACGGAGGAGACGAGGAAGAGGTTGGGGATTTGGGAGGCGAGGGGTTTGCATTTATCTAAGGATGTTAGTTTGGTTTAGACTTTAAATTACATATAAGGAGAGCTTTAAGTCTGGGAATATTGAGAAGACCACCTAAAGTCAAGAACGTTAAGAAGAAATTGTCAGGTATGCATTATGCAACGAAACAACCTCAGTCTCTAGGAGAAGGTTCTTTTAGGTTGAGATGTGCAACGAAATGATAGGTAATATTTGGAAAGAGGAAGATAGAAGCGTCAGATATGCAAGGAATAGGTCTAATCACATAGGAAGATGATTCTCCATATATGCGTATTTGCGTAGTGCAACGAAATGGAGTAGCTTTATCATATTTGAGTAAATATTGAAACGCGCGGTGCAACGCAAAATGTAATTTTCCTCACGAAGAAAAAACAACTAAAATGAAATCTGAAACTGAAAGACCTTGGCAGGTTAAAGCTCAAACTGGTCAATTTAGCACAGGCTTGTGCAATAACACCACCACTCAATTGTATTGTACTCTCACGTGACCCAGAAATTGCTTTGGAGGGAGAGGAAGAATGGTGGGGTAGAAGAAGGACGTTATGCTTTGAGACAGGTCACCTACTTGATTGCAATCCTCCAATGAAATGCCATTTGATATTCCTTGGGAGCAATTCTGCTTTCTCCATTAACTCCTGAGCATAGTTCTCTCCAAAGTGTTGCTGATTTATGGGCTCCTGATGCAAGGCCAAGATATCGGCTGCTGGCTTCAACTTCGATACTGCTACTAATCGTACCTATGGACCCCATCAGCCCTCAATCTGCCAAGTCATCTGACTCAAGTCACATGAAAGAGAGAACTCTTACATTCCTTCCATTGGCCGCCTTCGCAACTTGTTCAGACACCGACTGAAAGGCTGCTATGAGGCTCTTCGCACGCGCTGGATCGACCTTCATCTTCTCTTCCTCAGCCATCGCTAGTTAGGAGTGGGAAAAGCTGCTCATGTGCCTCTTAATTCTCGAAGATTAATGACGAGGTGGAGCGGAATTCGGCTGATCCTTTAGGGTGGGGGGTTTGAGGCGGAGCAGAGCGGACTGTGGTAGTGATGCAGCGGGAAAACTTTGACAGGTCTAGAAATAGATTTTCAGCTCGCCCAACAAGTCAGATCCGGGGAAGATATATTTGGATATATTTGGTGGGTGGGTTTACTATGCGCGGTAAAGGGATGCTGTAGGACAAACGCGACGGCTTCTGAAGGCTTTCTCGCAATATTTAAACAGGATGATTACGAGGCTGTGTGGGCCTTGGTTTGCGCATTGAACAAGGAAGGATTTTGGGCAGCTTTCTCCATCAGAACTCTAGATTTCGATTTGGACGTCGTAACATCCCATGGGAATTTTAGCACAGGTCCTTTGGGAATAACTTCATAAAAAGACTATCGAGCATCGCAAATCAAAGTATCCTCCCCCATTATCTGTTTTTCCTTCGAAGAATTGAAACACGCTGTCTGGCCAAGACTGCCCTCATTCGTCGGCGCCCCCATCCCCGTTGAACGGCATCCTCCAATTCAGTGGCGGTTTCGTATTTTTTTGTACCTTGCAGATCGCTCAGATCCTAGTCTCTCCCTGCAAAACGCTAGGGGAAAGCTAGTAAGGGGAAATATATTCTCGAGGGGTCATAATTCCTTCAATCCTTTCCTCCACCTTCACCACACTACATCCTCAGAGTAGAAGATTCATTTCCTTAACTTTCGTTGAATTCACGTCGCAGATTCCGATATCTGCTTTATTTTCGTACTCTCGCTCAACCAAAATAGACAACGTACGCTTGACGCGGATCAGAACGACATTCACGACTCTCTTACTCTCACATTCGTTTACCAGGTCAATCGATTGATCCTTCTGAATACACTACGGTTCTACAGTCTCTGCGATATATTGAAACCGTTCACCTCAACCTCTCGAATCGATCTGCAGCCTCAGAGGCTCCACATTTTGATCGCCCTTCATGTCTCTGCGATCTCCTCGCAATCAAGGCTTTCAAGCCCTTCCAAATAACAATATGAATTACGAATCTGACAGTATTCCTCTTGGCAATGTGCAGGCTCGAAGCAATTCCACCGGCGCACGAAAGCCAAGCCACGAAATATACCAGGCCCCTACAAATCACACCACATTCAAAGACGAGGAGAAGAAGGGCATGTTTAAGGGTAGGGGCGGCAAGCGAAAGCTGAGGAAGCTTAATTCGAAGAACAGAATAGGGACTGATGGAGAGGAGGTCAAAGTCAACGGTCTGGGAAGACTCTACAATAAGGTCGTCAATTTCTCCATCATCACAAGATACTTGGTCTACGTTTTCCCGGTCGCCCTGCTTATTGCTGCACCCATTATCGTATTTGCAATTCTCAACCATGAGGCCATTTTTGCTTCAACAGGTGTAAAGGTGATATACTTTTGGACGTGGATTGAGATTGTATGGCTCAGCATATGGGTTTCCAAACTCGTGGCGCAGGTCATTCCATGGGTCTTCATGTTTCTATGCGGTGTCGTTAGTTCTGGGACCAGGAAATATGCGAAGATCTTGAAGGAGGTGGAGATTCCTCTCTCCTTGGTTGGATGGGCTGTTACGTCCCTCGTTACATTCACGGCTCTGACATCAGTGGAGTTGAACAAGACTAAAACCAATCCTGGCCCAGGCCGTTGGGTAACCGTGGTCAAGAATCTACTAGCACCAGCATTGATCACTTCGCTCATTTTCTTGGTGGAGAAATTGGCTATCCAACTGGTCAGTATCAACTACCATCGACGATCATTCGAACAACGTATTAGGGAGTCAAAACACAATGTTGATCTTATAGGACATCTATACGATGCTTCGAGGGCTCTGTTCCCAATGTACTGCCACGAATTTGCGGAGGAAGATTATATTATCAACGACAGCATTGAAGCTCTGGCTGCGAAATCTTTTGGACATAAGAGATCTGGGTCAGCAACCCCTTTAAAGCTTATTGCAGATGTTGGGAGATTTGGAGACAAAGTAACGTCGGTATTTGGAAATATCGCTTCCGAAATCACTGGGAAGCAAGTCTTCAACCCAAATTCTGCACACTCTATTGTGGTCGAAGCCCTTGAGAAGACAAAACCTTCAGAAGCACTAGCAAAGCGATTATGGTTTTCATTTGTCATAGAAGGAAAAGACGCCCTTTATGCCGAGGATATCGAGGAAGTGCTAGGTCCCCATCGAAAGTCGGAGGCTGAAGATGCTTTCGCGGTTTTTGACAGCGATGGCAATGGGGACGTCAGCTTGGACGAGATGATCACAAAAGTAGTAGAAATTGGGAGAGATAGGAAGTCAATCGCAGCCAGTATGCGGGATGTTGGACAAGCTATTGGAGTATTAGATCAGGTCGTCTGCTTGGTACTCTTTCTTATTGTCATTTTCGTGTTTGGTAAGCTGCACATAATGCTTTCGAAAGGCTATTCTAACCTCATCAGTTGCTTTCCAAGATGCCAACTTCGTCACGACCCTCGCCACGGCCGGCACTACCCTCCTCTCCCTTTCCTTCGTTTTTGCCGCGAGTGTACAAGAATTCCTCGGTTCCTGCATCTTCCTCTTTGTCAAGCATCCCTATGATGTTGGTGACCGAGTCGACATCACTGGTCCCGAAAAAGAAAATCTGGTCGTCGAACAGATATCGCTTCTCTACACAATCTTCAAGAGAATTGACACTATGAAGATGGTTCAAGTGCCCAATATTGTCCTCAATAACCTCTGGGTCGAAAACGTAACGAGATCGAAGGCTATGAAAGAGCAATTGGATATGTTCATTTCATTCGACACCACGCTCGAAGATATTGAGCTGTTGCGTACTGAAATGGAGGCTTTCGTCCGTCATCCGGATAACTCGAGAGATTTCCAGCCTGATATTATTCTTGAAGCGACCGGAATCGGCAATATGGACAAGCTGCAACTGAAAGTTGAAATTCGTCACAAATCCAATTGGCACAATGAGACTATCCGCGCAGCTCGTCGATCGAAGTTTATGTGTGCCTTGGTTCTCGCTTTGAGAAAGGTGCCAATCTATGCTCCAGGGGGTGGTGGTGAGCCATTGGGTGGTCCAACCAATCCTGGCTACTCCGTCGCAATCGACGATACCTGGGCTACTGAAGCAAGAGAAAAGGCCAAAGAAGCCAAAGAAGGAAAACGTGCAGTACCAACCAAAAAAGCCGAGCCAGCTTCCAACTCTAGCGGTGCAGATCTGGGACCTCCATCAGAAGAAAAAGCAGCCGAGAACTTGAACGCAAGAAGACCAGCAGCGGACGCAGCTGATCACGACGACATCCGAGACGACCAAACACTTGGCTCACGCGACGAATCTCTCGAACTACGCAGCAACGATATCGATAATCTCCGCCAAGGCCTCTTGAAACGCGAATCTACACGTGGTAGACGCAAGCCTGGAGTTTCTGTTCCTCCCATGCCCGGCCAACCAGGTTTCAGCGTTACAAGACCGAACGATGAATACCCAGCTGATAGTCCCTTGGACGAAGAGGCCGAGCTTGGTTTATATCAGAGCCCTACGAACCACCCACTTACTTCAAGTCCTTACTATGGCGCGGGAACCGCGACACAAGTTCAGCCGGGATATAGCATCTACCCACCACCTAGCCAGGGAAGTAGGGGTGCTCAGCAGCAAGCACAACAGGTGCAATATGCTGCTTATCCGGGTCAAAGTAGTGTTCAGCAAGCTCAGCCAGAACAAGCTCAAGCACAACAAGTCACAAGTAGTCAAAGCAAATTGCAGAGACTAAGCTTAGGGTTCAAACCTAGTGGAAACGGACAGGGCGGTGCAGGTGCTTCATAGATATTTTCTTGATTGTTACAAATATGGATGGAGAGAAAATGAAAATATACCCGCTGGTCATTTGGATTAGCTTGCATAGCATTGGTGCGAAATTTGTTGGATTTAGTGGATAGGTGCAATAATAGAGCTTGGGAGCCCTGGTGGCTGGTTGGGTAGCTACGAAAGGTGTAGTTATGCTAATTAAGGAATATGGATGGTAAAATAGATGAGAATAGATGAAGATGAATGAATGCAATTGTTCTGAAATAAAGCTAGTGTTAGTGTGCAAGTGCGTATCGTGTCTATCACCACCAGCTAGCTTTATTTGCAATTGTCCCCTTGGATACAGTTCCGTTTATTGCAAATTGCATCTTTGGGAATACGCACCGTAGCTTAGCTACCATTCCAAGTTGAATCTCGGTTGAGACTGCATCATCACCATGGTCACATGACCTTTCCTACTAGGTCCTTCCAAAAGTTCTTTATGTCCTACGTTTTCCAAGATTTGTTTTCTGTGGTTGACCATTTAAATGCAATAATGTGAAAAGAAAAGAAATGGTGTTGATGATAGGGCGCTTTGAATTCGGACTGAAGAGCCGAGAAGCGTACCATGGAACTTTACGATACTCAGCTTCAATTTCCAAGACATTGGTATTTGAACTGCCCTTAATAAAATCGAGCATCGATTTTCTTGATTTTTCTTTCTGTAAAAAATTCTGTACCTTACCTCAATCCAACATATTCATCACTGACAAGCATTCACTCGTCGACAGTCAACCTCCATCAACAAGCTTAATAGCGCCATTTCTTCCATAAAATATTTCACCTTCCATCGACCTGCCACATCAACAAACTCAAGATGAAGCCCACCAATATCATTGTCTCCATCTCATTTCTTTCTGCGGTCACTTGCGCCCCGATCCCAGTAAGACGATCTCTCGAGGGCAAATGGAACCGAATTTCCAGTCTCGTCACATATAATGAAATTATCGAGCCTCCAGATCTCTCAGCTCGACAACCTATCAGTCTCAAACGCGAAGATTCCTCCCCTTACTGGTATCAACAAATACCGCATCAAGGTATCTCTGCTTTCGGAACCCCTGATTATCAGGTCTACCGAAGTGTGACGACATTCGGTGCAAAAGGCAAGTATCCAACCCATACATCTAAAAATAAAATAAAATACTAACATCCCATAGGAGATGGTAAAACAGATGATACAGCAGCTATCCAAGCTGCGATCAGTGCAGGAGGTCGCTGTGGCCAAAACTGCGACAGCTCAACCACCACTCCAGCAGTCGTCTACTTCCCCGCTGGAGAGTACCCCGTTTCGTCTTCAATCTTAGTAGATTATTACACACAGATCATCGGCAACCCCAACAATCTCCCGATTCTCAAAGCTACCCCTAACTTTCAAGGGAATGGTATCATAAATGGGAACTGGAACAAACCCCAAGGAGACATGAATTGGATAAGCCAAAATATCTTCTTTCGCCAGATCAAGAATTTTGTGCTCGATATGAGAGCTGTTGACAGTTCTAAGGATATGGTTGGTATCCATTGGCCTACATCGCAAGCTACCAGCTTGCAGAATTTGAGGTTCGAGATGAATGCTGCACCTAGAATCCAACACGTCGGCCTGCTCTCCGAGGACGGGTCAGCAGGATTCATGTCAGATTTGACATTCAACGGCGGTCTCATAGGTGCCAAACTCGGAAATCAACAGTTTACAATCCGTAACGTTACCTTCAATGGTTGTGTAACCGCCATTGAACAGTTATGGAACTGGGGCTTTACATACCAAGGAATCAGCATTAACAACTGTCAAAAGGGGTTCGATTTAACCACCAATGGAACCAGTAAAGCTGGAAGTGTAGTCATACTTGACACGTCCATCACCAATACTCCCATCGGCATCATCTCCTCCTACGATCCAGCCGGACAAGTCACAGTCGGAAGTTTAATACTCGAGAATATACAATTAAACAATGTCCCCATTGCCATCCAAGACTACAACTCCAGCTCCACGCTCCTTCCTGGAACAACCTGTATAACAATCATCCAAGCCTGGGGTCAAGGTCACCAGGATATTCCAAACAGCCCCCACACATTTCAGGGTCCGATGACACCCAACACCCGCCCCGCGTCCCTTTTAAACCCAGACGCCAAATTCTACACTCAATCTAAACCCCGATACGAATCCGAACCCCTCTCCTCTTTCCTCAGCGTCCGGGCTGCTGGGGCCCGCGGAGACGGAAAGACAGACGACACAACTGCTCTCCAAACCATCATCAACACCGCTGCCAAAGAAGGAAAAATAGTATTCTTCGACGCAGGGACATACCTCATAACAACCACCCTCCACATCCCTCCCGGTTCTCGCATTATCGGGGAAACGTATCCCGTGATCCTCTCCTCCGGCCCCTTCTTCAACGATATACAAAACCCCAAACCCGTGATCCAGGTCGGGAATCCAGGAGATACAGGTCATGTTGAATGGGGCGATATGATTGTTTCTACGCAAGGCACACAAGCAGGCGCTATTCTCATCGAATGGAACCTATCTTCTCCAGCTGCGAGCCCGTCAGGGATATGGGACGTACATACGCGGATTGGTGGGTTCACAGGCAGTCAATTAACAGTTAATGAATGTCCGAAATCGCCGGGGAACGGGGACGTGAATGCGAAATGTATAGCTGCGTACATGAGTATGCATATCACGCCCTCAGCATCGGGGTTATATCTGGAAAATAATTGGTTCTGGACCGCGGATCATGATATTGATGCCCCTGGCAATCCGCAGATTAGTGTTTATGCTGGGAGAGGGGTATTGGTTGAGTCGCAAGAGGGGAATATTTGGCTGTAAGTCCTAAATCTCTTTTCCTGTCAACTGAACGTTTGAATGCTGATGAGAAAATAGCGTAGGAACAGGTTCTGAGCACCACACACTCTACCAATTCCAATTGTATGCAACAAAAAATATCTACGCCGGGTACATCCAATCCGAAACGCCCTACTACCAACCCTTACCCGCAGCCCCCAGCCCCTTCCCTCCCTCACCCACCGGAACCGCGCTCCATGGCCCCATATTCACACCCGCGCAAACCGAAGCTTGGGGATTACGGGTCGTGGATTCGCAGGATGTTTTAGTTTATGGTGCGGGGTTTTATTCGTTCTTTAAGAACTACGATAACGACCAATGTCCCAAGGACGAGGTGTGTCAAAATGGGATCTTGAGTTTGGAGGGCACGAATAAGAGGGTGGGGATTTATGGGTTGAATGAGGTTGGGGTTGAGGATTTGGTGTGGGAGGATGGCATGGGTGGGGAGCCGATTGATGGGGATAGGGGGGTTTCGATTGCGGATACGGTGGCGGTTTTGAGGCAGGGTTGAAGAAAAGGCTGGAAGGAACCCTGGGTTAGGAACGTGAGGGTGTGCTATAGTATTTCGAGAGAGAGATTAATTGATTGGGGTTAGAATTTTGTCATAAAACCTGTGGGATAGATTTCTGGTGACACAACTTCTCGAAAATCCGAATGATGACCTAAATAAAAGGGGAGAGGATTCTGCCGAATGTTAAGCGAGAATTGTGATAAAAGCCCTGCATTTTTATGTTTGTCAACATATTGAGAAGATCATGTTTTAGAGTAATATTATTGGTTAAAAAACCAAGAAAAGTAGCAGAAAACTCCATAATTATACATTCCTCTACTAAATATTAAAGTTGATAAGTCATTTGACTCCTTTTGGAAGTAAGAAGCTACTTTTTCATTGCGGAATTTTAGATGCTGAATTACATGTTGAAGATATTTCGGTCTTTTAACGTTATAGTTTTGGTTTTGAAGCGTGAGAAGCAAAATCCAAAGACTTCTATATTTAAAAGGCTTAGAAGGATACGTGCTGCATAATACCTAAGTCTTTAAGTTCTTAAATTCCTTGGGATCACTTTCCTAAAATGCTTTTTGAAATCTTCGGTCTTTTTATGTGACAGATTCGTAGCTCCCCAGCTCCTAAGTTCTTTCTTTCCTTTCCTTTTTTCCTCTTTTTTTTCTTTTTTTTCTTTTTCACTTTCTAGCTTCCTAGACGGTTCCTAAGCCATCAAAGACTCCTTTTGTTATTTTCACCAAATTGACAGGAAAATAACTATCAGATCAAATATTTCACAGTAAAATTCATGAGTTTTTAGTGGAGATAAAATTCCATTATGATCGCTTCTGCTCCAAATAAATTAAAGAATAACAGTCAATACAGATTTTCGACGATTTAACTTTCCAAAAACTCGGTCTCCGCCCTAAAAGTTCCACGAATCTGTCTTCTCTCGTCCCGATTGTATCCTGGATGGGATGTCTCAGCAAATTTGATGATACTTAAGGAATTTTGCTGCTGCATCATGCCCATTCCTGGCAGCATAATACAATGCTTCCTCCAGCTGAGAACGCCCGAAGCCAGAAGTGATATCTGCACCAGCATTCAAAAGCAATTTCAACATGTCGATGCGACCTTTTCCCGCTGCTTCCTCGAGAGCGGTTCTACCGCATTTTGAACGAGGTACATTAACACTAGCCCCATTTTTAAGAAGAACCTCTGCTATGTGTAAATAACCTCCTCTAGCAGCAGCTTGGAGGGCAGTACTACCGCCTATATAACAAGCTGGCGCGTTCGCATCCGCTCCGTTTGCAAGGAGAAGTTGCACTGTTGAGTAATGCCCAAATTTCGTGGCGGCTTGCAGAGCAGTCAGTCCGCAGGCATTGGCTGCCGGCCAATTTATATCCGCACCATGATCTAGTAGCAGACAGATTAGATCGTTATCTCCGTTCCGTGCTGCTCTTTGCAAAGATGTGAACCCTGAAGAAGCTCTATTCGCCTCGGCGCCTGCTGCCAATAAAGTTTGCACAAGTCGTGTATTCTGGATATCAACTGCTGCTTCTAGCGCAGTGAGTCCGTTGAATTGTGCTCCTGGGCTATTAGGGTTTGCGCCTCGGTCAATCAGTAATTGCACGAGCTCAAGGTTTTCGGATATCACGGCGGCTTGTAGAGCTGTCAGCCCGTGTGGTGTTGCGGGATAATTCAAATCAGCGCCTGCAAAGAGAAGACGCCGCACAATGTCAACATTTCCTTTTCTCGCCGCCATCTGCAAAGCATTCAGATTAAAGTCTCGTCCCACAGAATTTCCTGGTTGATTGCAATCTGCGCCTGCGTAAAGCAGAATCTCAACCATCTCGAGATTGCCGAGTCTCGCCGCTTCGACTAAAGGGACAGCCACCAAACCCGGCTCAGATTTAGGCTTGGGATTCGCTCCTAGTCCCAGTAGATATTTAACAAGATTGGAGTCGTTCTTCTCAGCTGCCGCGCTTAGTTCATTTCTACCTTCTGAATCTATTTTATCGATGTCTGCCCCGGCTTGCAATAGCATTGAAATGAGCTCAATATTCTGATTTTCGACAGCCAAGATAATAGAATCACCAGCTTTGGGATCTGCTTTCGCCCAAAGAAGTAATTGGGTTATTGAGATGTTATTGAGTTTCGCCGCTGTTTCGAGTGCGGTCCTTCGCCCTCTCTCGTCATTGGCTTCAGCGCCATGCTTCAACAAAAGATCAACAACTTGATGATTATTCGACGAGACGGCAGCAGCGAGTGATGTTATTCCACATATGTGCCGCTTATTATAAGACATTGCCGGGGCGACATTGGGGTCGGCACCGGCCTTCACCAAGACCTGACAAAGTTGAGAATTACCATTCTCAGCAGCCCATTGGAGTGCAGTTCTGCTGTCGTTCGCCGCTTCGTCCCTCATGTGACTTCTTGGTGCAGGCGCATTTGCATCCGCACCTAGTTGCAGCAAGCGTTGGACCATTTCAACGTTTTCTACCATGGCAGCCGATTGCAATGGCGTGTTGGCACCAGGTCTGCCCCGATGGTCAATGTCTGCACCATGGCTCAAAAGCATCTCGATTAGGCTGATTGACTTAACACGGATTGCGCATTCTAATGGGCATCCATATCGCTTATTCTGCATGGTGTTGATATCCGCCCCTCTGTCAAGCAGCATTTTTACCAATTGAGAATTCCCTGAAATTACAGCAGTTTGAAAAGCTGATGACTCCCGCCAGCGGAATTCATTTGAAGCAGCACCTCTTGAAAGAAGTAATTCTACTATTTTCAGATTCCCGCCCAGCGCTGCGATTTGAATTGGCGTATGGAAGCACACCCTGGCCATGTCCTCCAGGGTCATGTCTAAATCTGCCCCACGATCAAGAAGCAGCTCAACAAGACCGAGACTATCTCTTTTGGTCGCAAGTTGCAATGCCGTGCAAGGAAAATATGTTTCATTGCGGGGGACTAAGATATTTGGACTCATGCCTGAGTCGAGGAAAATCTCCACTATGTGTCGATCCTCAAAGTGCATTGCACTAAAAAATATACCTTCTGCAAAGGCCTCAATTGTTGGGAGCCTGTGCGATAGTATAGCCTTGAGGAACAAGTAGTTATCTCCCATCTGGAACCACTTGAGCAATTCATCGCAGACAAGCTTCTCGCTGTCCTCATCTTCCATGAGCTTGTTCGATAATAGGTACACCGTTAGTTTCAAAATCTCTGTCGTAGCAACGTCATAAGCAGGCCCAACAATACGATGGAGTATAGGGTAAACATCCGTGTCCTGTTTCACTGGCATAATAGCAGAAAGACGGTGGACGATTTGTTTTGTCTGCTCGGAAATCTCAAGAGAGTCACTAGGACAGACGGCAGGAAGGATGGCCTTAAGCGTTTGCGGTGGCATATCGATCAACATATTGAGGTTTTCTTGGCATTGTCAGTATGGTCATTCTAAAAACGAACAGGTCTTTTTCATACTAATTGACGCAAGTTGTTTCTGAAAGTAGATCCATGGGAGATCTCTTGTCTTCACGCAGAGAATATAGCAATCTGACTCCGGCGTAATAATGGCGATACCATCGGGAGTATTGCCTTTCGTGACTGTTTCTGGTTAGGTGAAATATAATTTATTCAGAGAGCGGAAGAACTTACGAGCATATTGCTCCGTCAGAGGCACATAAATACCAGCTGTCATTTTATCTGTATCGAGCTTTGAAAGTAGGACACCCTTCACGCAAACATAACTCTTTTTGTTTTGTTGTTGCCGCTGTGCCAGTTTAACCTTCAGAAATGCTCCCTGTGATCTGTTTCTGTTCTTACGGACGCTCCACTTCTTCAGATGCCTCTGGTATCCAGATTTACTAGGTGTTCGTTAGATTGGCGTCAATGATTCCATTCCCAACCAAGCCCTATATCTTGCCAGATGGACTACTGATATCTCACCTAGCAGAGAACCTATGCTTAATCTTCATAATGTCAATCACATCGTCCAACGTCCTCCCACGATCGTTGAAAAGCGTCGTGATTGTCTCCTTGTGAGAATCCCAATCCAACACCATGTTGTGAGCGGGATGGGTACGACTACAGAAGTCGTGCAATAGTGTAAGGCAAGATTTATGATTGTCGCTCGATCATTCAAATTTTGAGAATGCGCAAGGCTTAGGGTAGGTGCGAGCGGGGAATATTTCAAGGCTGTGAAGACGCACCATAAAGTGATTGCCTCACGACGCCCCGTCAATATAGATCTGGCGAAAAACGTTTGGCGTTATTCAATTGGAGCAGACAGAAACCGTCATAACATGGGATATTGTTGTTTGATTCGTCGATAACGAAACCGTCAGGCCTGATGTGCTGACCGTCATATGCAGCTGCCGCACGGGATTGCTGCACGCATTGTTAGTCAAAAGCTATGGCATCGAGTTTGGCTGGTGTTCTGTACTCGCGATTGGACTAGGACAAAACCGTCAACTCGCAAGATAGGGGAGCGATTGCTTTACTGCAGCTCGCATCAGCCCGCATACGAACTGTCATAACCTAAAAAAAGTGGCTGCGTTCTTGCAGTGTACATTTGTCAGGAATAATTGATCCAGCCTCAATATCGATTTTGTATCTATATTCTGATTGGTGCACTTCAAAACCTTCAAGTCTTCAATTTTGATCTCATTCTCATTTGCCCTTCGCGAAACCGTCATCGAGGCAGATTCCCCCATTTGATATCACACAAGCAAATATGGATTGCCGACCTCACGAGTCTCTGCGAAGGGCATACGAAGCTTTTGTAAGTAATATAAAGGTTTTAGCTATGCCTCTCATTGTGGAAGATTTTCTCCTCCATCTCTCAAAGCGTCAATCCTCCCTACTTTGCTACTTTTACCCATTTGGCGCGAAACAATACCTTTCAGATATCTACTTGTCCTTTTATAATCAAAGCTCAAGTGCAAAACAATCATCCCTACAATACCGCCTTTCGCGACCTCACATTTCCCCATGGCACCAGACAAAAACTGCCAACGATCCACCAACAACCATCAGCTGCTCCGAAATGGCCACTACCAAGGCACCGCCAACAGTGCCAACGTCGGGCACATACCTGCTGCTTCCAACAACAATCCATCTCTTCCACAACCTTCTCAATCCTCTACACGCGGGGCAACTCAGCAAAATACTCCTGCAAGCAATGAAGCTCAAGTCTCTGGACGCGCAACCTTCCAACCCATCCTTCGACCCTGGGAACACGGCACTGATAACTCCAACACCAGTGGAGCTACGAATGGGGCTACACCAATGGAGAGATGGCAGAATGAAAGCATCCAGGAGCAGCCTTGGAATGGCATACAGGGCGTATACCTTCGAGATGAGAAAGATACGGATATGAACCAGGGGAACAACAGCATGAATGATGATGGACAAGACGGGCATGCATAGAAGGATTGAGGATATGGATAGCATGGGTTGAAATACTTCTGATGTGTGGGGTGTATGGGATGGGATGCTGGGTAGGACATATGGATTTCACGATTTACTTTGTGGTTGATTAACTAGCACATGGGTAATGGTTTGAGGAAATCTTACTGGAATACTAGGTCATTGAAGTTATATTACTTTATTCTAAGTTCAACAGTTTACAACATCTTCCAGTGCTCGAAATCCTCCGCCCAGCTCAGGCGTCTCTAGTTGCAATATGTTACTAATGTAACCTCTTCCTCCTGAGTCTCTCAATTGATACCAAACCTACCTACCTAGCTCCTCAAGCGTATAACTATCCCTCTTCAGCCAAATCGGATTAACATTATCCCATTACTTCATAATGTGTCACCCGAATCTTTTAAAGATGTCACACTCACAGTACTTGATTTATATAGGCCTTAATTCGGTGCAAATAAAGAGGTAGTAAAAGTTTATTGGTATTCTAGACATCTAAAGAGAGAAGAGAGAGAGGCTCTCGATCTAAATCTAAGGTGCTACCTCAGGTACTGATGATGCACGTGATTTAGACTACGTCGCGCGCTAGTGCTGGGTATATATTGAGAGGTTGGACCACCTGTAGATAGACAACACTTATAGACCTACAATAACGAAGACGCGACTCCCGAACCTTTAATCTTTCTGGTACCTAGGAGCTAAAGTAGTCTCCTCACGTGACCATGACAAAAAATGTAAAATACAATATGGTAATGAATAAACCATACTCTAGGATTATCGGCTTCAAATGCAATGACTATGCAGTCATTTTCCAGCATTAAATATTTTAGTGAAGAGAATTGTCATATTTGAGGGGGTAATATCTGAAGGAAAAGGCTCATTACAATTGACATAGCGGGAAGAACCTTGAAACCCATGGTATCCCGATGAAGAGCTATAATTTCAAGATCTTCGAGCCGTTTTCCAAGCTACCCATCGAAATCCAACACTAAACTGGCAACACACCTTCCCTGGCCCACGCAATGTCGTATTTAATCCGAAAATCTGGAAATACGCTCCATGTCCTCTAAATATTAAGTCGATTTGCATGGATCCCGCCATGGATGTGGCTTTCATCAATCGAAAAGCCCTTCCAAAGCAGCGCGCTTCCTAAAATGCTTAGGAATAAACACAATATTGCCCCCTAAAAATAAAAATTATGTATAACAGGTACTGTGGGGACTAAATTCCAATGCTCATCTGCTGTTTGGGAATTACCTCTGTGACGAGACTCGCTGGGCCATTTAGAGCAATCGATCACTTGATCCCTCTAAGGCTCAACCATACTGCGCATATGAGTGACAACGTATTAAGTCTTATTAATCAAATATTACCATGCTCAAGTATTAATAGAGATAAGAATGAAAGGCCATTCGCGACGTTCGAATGGAGCATCACGTGGCCCCCCCCCCCCGGTTCTCCTATCTTGTAGAAGAGGTGGTCAACAGGCTAGAAATATTGACCTTAGGTCTCCTAAGTCTTGTTTCGTCATTATCGGATGATGCAAAGACTGGCTGCTCAGGAGCATTGTAGAGAGATGATGCCGCTAGACAATCGAGGGACAATGCGAATGCGATCTCAACCGGATTTCAAAGAGTTCGATATGAATCTGGTTCAAACACTTGTATTTCGTTCTTTGCCGAAATATGTAAAGACAGGGGGGCAACTTTTGGACCAGCAGCGCTAAACCCAGAAGAGAGAGAAAAAGAAAAAGAAAGAAACCCCAAAACGCCGGTACTCCGGAGTATCCGAACTCAGTTCCCGTTTTGCCTTTGCGCCGATTCCCAAAAACATTTTGACGCAGTAGATCCAATAACAAAAGAAACTCTCGTGTCAAGCAATGAGCTTTCAACAGCTGACATTGGTAAATACCTTCTTGACCTGCGCATAAACGCACGACTTGAAATCCGTAACCTGAGGGTCATTGGGGAAATCCGCCTTGGACTTGGTGTCGGCTTCGCCCTTCTCCCCCTTAAAAGTTGCCTTCCAGGAGTGAGTGTGTGCGAGATGAGAAAGGCCTTGTATCGGATCAAATTTCCAATCATTTGTATTTCCACACTGTCCCAAATAGCTTTCAAGAGCCGTGACGGCGGCCTGATTCGAGGCATCCGTTGAAGAGAGGCCAATGTTGGCTTCCCATTTGTTGTGCTTGATGTCGTTGTCTGAGGTCTTGCAGCTCGTTCCTCCAATTCCACTGGTATCTGCGGCTATCGGGACAAAAGTGGAAGTTGCTCCAGCGGGCGCAGCTGAGGATGTAGATGGGATGACGGAGGTGACCATTGTGGTAGGACTGTTTGGCGTGGGAACTGGTGGAGAGGCAGTTGATGAGATTGAAGAAGTGGATGAAGTGTCATTTCCAGGATTTGCCGTATCACCAACCCCTGTGTTAGTGCTATTGCCACCATCGGCTCCGTTGTCGAGCGTTCCAGAATCCTTTGTACCATCAACCCCGCCTGTAGTACCATTGCCCCCATCAGCTCCATTATCGAGCGTTCCAGAAGTGTTTGTATTATCGGTATTGTCATTCGTGAGAGCAGTCCCCGTAGCACCTGGAGCAGAGGCCGTCGAAGATGTACCCGGATCAGAGTTATTGTCATCTGTAGTTGCCGTACTGTTTCCTGTGCCGCTCCCATCGTCCTTTGCTGCTGGGCCACTTCCTGTATTATCTGTGGTATTTTGGTCTCCATTGTCGGTCCCACCACCAGTAGTGTTGTCGTTGGAATTTGTACTTGAATCATTTGAGTCTGTACCATTGGTATTGGTGGAGTCTGTTGTCGGTGTTTGGCTGGCTCCGGAGGCTGATGACGTCGAGGACGCATTGTCTCCTGTTCCATCCTGCTCAGCACGGTTGTCGGTGCTGGTGTTATCAGATCCGACACTGGAGCTAGAAGTAGGCTCGTCTGAAGTTGAAGAAGGAGGGTCGTCTGTGGTTTTCGACGGGGGTTCATCTGTGGTTGTAGAATTGCCACTCCCAGTGTTGCTCGTTCCAGTATTGTCTGTCACCGTGTTGTCTGTCCCCGTATTATCTGTACTAGTGCTGTCGGTGCCATTGTTACCCGTTCCAGTATTGTCTGTCACTGTGTTGTCCGTTCCAGTGTTGCTCGTTCCAGTGTTGCTCGTTCCAGTGTTGCCTGTTCCAGTATTGTCTGTCCCCGTATTATCTGTACTAGTGCTATCTGTGCCATTGTTACCAGATCCACCGGTGTCTTTAGTCGAAGATCCATCATTGTTTCCCGTGTTGGACGAGTCGGCAGGAGCATCTTGTGTCCCACCGTCGCTATTCGAGCCATCGGAATTCGTAGCGGTGCCTACATCTGAGCCACCAGTTGGCGTCGCCTGAGCATTGGCACTCCCCGTGGCTGTGGCCGTCGTGCCCAAAGCGGGAGCGATGCAGGACTGGGGGCAGTCAGCTGGCGGCGTCCAAGCAAAAGCTCCCGCAAAGAACGGAAGAACAGCGATCAACGTTGAGGCCCTCATCTGATTATCGTTTCTGTATAGCCGAGATGATTATAGAGCGTGACGAGAGGAGAAACTTCCAAGCACAAAAAATTCCACGGGAAAGGTGTTGATGTAGATCGCTGGAATGCGACTGAGCGGTGTTGAAATAAAACTTGACGGACTTTCAATCATACTTATAACAGTATTTCGTGGAGAGAAAACCAGCTCTCATACTAGCGGGATGGGGTGGGAATCCCATGGAGTATTCCTTGGCAGCCTGGTGGGAAGCGCACCCCACATTTTGCAACTTTGGGATGCAGGAACTCGCAAACAAATATCAAAGGGAAATTCGGTGAAAGTCCTACGCGTTTAACGTAGTACAGCAACTTTGCATCTGTACAATATGAAAAAGTATATCATCGGCATCGTGATGCAAACAGATGAAAAATCCTGTCGCATTCTGCGCATCAACCAACTAGTTTCGCCGCATATACGACTTGTACGACTTGTACGACTTGGACGACTAATACCCTTACTTGACGTAAAAATCAAGTCCGCAGCAATCAGTTTACCGACCAACTCTCTTCAAAGGGTCCCAGAACAGAGAAAACGGTAAGTCTGCCCCTCAAATCCTAGCGGAATAGGACGAAACAGGACCGGGACAGCACGAACGGAGGACGATTAAAGTCTGACTATCAAATTTGATAAGCTTCTCATTTGGGCGGGATTTGCGAGCTTTTCTGCCTTTAACAGGCTGTCTCAACGTCATGAAGGATGGGTGGTATTCCTGTCTTCCCTCAGCGGACAAAAGGTTCCAGTTCAAAGGTGGCGATGCAGTGGCTGAGTTATCCTTCCGCATCCTACCCACCGACACTCGCGTATCCTTTGATATGAAAAGCGGGTTGCTTTTTGTCGAATCTCCTTCCTTGAGTTGTGCTGTCGTCATTGCAGTTTCGGGCAAGTGATGAGTGAGCAATTGATGCGCAAAGCTGGAAAATTTTATTGTTGTGTAGAGTCACGTGATTATATACCACCGTGGTCCAGATCATGGCTTTTCGGTAGCCAGTCTTGAGAACGGACAGGACTATAGCTACCAATTCAATTTTTACGGCTGCACGTAGGCACAATCCTTTGGGCATTTTCTAGGTACACGTGACAACACTACCCAAACAGTGGAGGGGAATCGAGAGAGTGTATACGCTCGGTCAGATATGAAGAAGCCAAGGATTCAATCTGTATTGGAATTAAGTTGCTATAATATCCACATCCTCCTCGAGTTCCTCACTTTTAATATCTGGAGAAGCTTGTACAGTTTCACGAAGTCTCGAAATCCATCCCCTTCTCCTCTTCAAGATTTGGGCCTTCCCATCTTGTTCAACATTTGGAATTTGAAATTCATGTTCAATCCAGCTATCATAGTCATTGATCCAATTCAAATCTATATTTTTCAGCAGCTCGCTTTGCAATGGGTGTTATGTCACCTGTGTTGACTTACTGTAATTAATCTTGCATTCTGCGGAATATTTCTGCAGAATTAGTGAGCATTTCTTATGGCTTTTGTAATGCCAGAAAAGTGTACGTACCAGAAGATGTAAATTTGTCGCCTTCGAACGGTCGAAAAGTATCTTTGACCGTCTCTTGACCAGTTTCGAAAGCTCTGTGATCCAGCGATCATCAGGTTCAGGGCAGACAAATTTCCCAATCTCCTCCATCTGCTGCTCCAGATCTTCCGCCGTCTCCTTTTCTTCGTCCAGAATTTCATGAATCTCGTCATCATCGAAGTCTGGTTCATACCAGTGCTGGCGACAACAAGTATGCGTCAACTCCAATTCTTCGAATTTGGCCAGACGCATAAGGTCAAGTAGACAATTGCGAGCAAATTCTCGGCCCTTGATAAGTTGAAGCATATGAAGCCACTCTATACTCCAAATCCATTGGCCAATTGCGCAATAATCTGGTGATTCTGATTTTCTGTGTAAATATTGGAAACGACATTTCATCAGAAGATGAGCGGGCGTGCAGCCTGCTCGTGAACAAGCGCATTGGCAGCCATCACCAAGTAAAGGATCGCTACCTTCCCTCAGAAGTAGCTCAACACACTGGCTTGCATCTGATATCTCCCTAACACTTTCTAAATGGAACCAAACCTTTGACATTACCGTGACAGCCACATGCAAAGCTGTATTTCCGGAAGCGTCTCGCAGCGCTGGCAAGCACCCCACGTCGAGAGCGTATTTCAACAACTTGGGATTTTTGTGTTTTATAATTTTGTGCAAGGGACGAGCGCCACTGCCATCTGGATGATTAAATTCAGTAAATCCATAATTAACAAGCACGTCAAGATCCTCGCATTTATCAATCCAGTGAAGGAGAGTGTTGCTGGTTTCTCGACGGTTTCTCCAATAAGCTTCGAAGAGAACATTAGGATTGGCTCCCCAAACAAGCAATTGTCGGAAATTTTCAGAGTCTCTCACGTCGTAGTACTCATCTGCCCAGAGAGCAATGACTTCATCCATGAGCGAGCTTACCTCCTCGCTAGGGAATCGCGGGGATTTCCAAATGAAGTGCAGAACATCCATGACAAAGGACCAGTCAGGCTTGCCTAGAGCATAACGTATGAAGTCTTCATGTGCATACAGTATATCTGTGAGCCAAGGATCTGCTCCATTATCGAGCAAAGATATGGCTACACCAGACGATCCTATTACAGCCGAATACATCAAAGGAGTTCTGCCGTTCCAATCCCTGACGTTCGGATCAGCCCCTGCTTCGAGCAAGAGAGCTACTCGTTGAGGATCTGATATTGCAAGATGTAATGGCGATAGCTTAAGGAGATTCTGTCGGTCGTTCAATGGATATCGGAGTACCTTCGTTCGCACTTCTTCGAATGATTCATTGAGAATCGCTTCATGTAAAGGGCTTAATCCCGTTGGTAATAACGACCAAACGGCCAATTGAGAATTTAAATATTTTGAATTAAGAATTTAAATATTTTGAATTGAAAATTCAAAATTTAAGAATTTAGAAATATAAATTTGAAAATTAAG
>Ga0182030_10006073_pt1 | contig 25526 bp, 23 predicted proteins | sample 812S3MmetaG_FD_121299 | JGI IMG/M metagenome (GOLD analysis project Ga0182030, IMG submission 121299) | Permafrost microbial communities from Stordalen Mire, Sweden - 812S3M metaG (Illumina Assembly) | ecosystem: Environmental > Terrestrial > Soil > Wetlands > Permafrost | place: Sweden...
CGCGAAAACGACCATGGCCGTTCGCGTCGGGTCCCTCGTCGACCCATTCGTGCAGGTTGCCGACGAGGTCGAACACGCCGTCGGGTGACGCGCACTTCGGATGCGAGCCCGTGTGAGCCAGGCCGTTGGGCATCTGGTCGAGCTTGGGATCGTTGAAGTTCTCGTAGGTGAGCTTGAAGAAGTCCTGCCCGAAGGCGAGGGCCACGAAGCTCCCCTTCCCTTCGTTGCAGAAGCCCGGGCGGCGCTGCATTCCGCCGTACGGATAGAAGTCGTTCTTGTTCGGCCCCCGGCAGGCGCGGATGTACTCGTCCGGCTTGCAGAGGCGCTTGCCGGCGCTCTCGCAGGCTCCCTTCGCCTGCACTTGCGAGATGTACGCCTGCGGCGCGACGTCGCGCGCCACCTTCGCCCGGACCTTCTTGTCGCCGATCACGTCGTAAGGCGAGTGGGGGCGCTCCCGCCCCTTGTCGTCGAGCTCGACGACGTAGGCCTCGTACTTGTCGATGCAGTACCCTTCGATCCGCACCTGCTCCTCGAAGCATGGCGAGCGCGACGGTCGCCCGGGAGGACCGACGTCCGCTGCCGGATGGACGCACGACGAAGACACCACGGCCGCAAACGCGACGGCCAGCCCACACGTCCCGCGCCTCACGATCGCAGGATAGCTGGTCGGTGACCCCAGCCACGCTACGTTGTCACCCGCCCCACGATGCCGCGCGCCAAGAAGAACCCCTACGCCAAGCCGGACCGCTTCACGCGGGCCGCCAAGGAGGCCGGTTATCCCGCGCGCAGCGTCTTCAAGCTCGAGGAGATCGACCGGCGCACCCGCCTCTTCCGCCCCGGGATGCACGTGCTCGACCTCGGCGCCGCCCCCGGAAGCTGGGCGATGTACGCCGCACAGAAGGTAGGCCGCGGAGGAAAGATCCTCGCCGTCGACCTCGAGCCGCTGACCACGGCGCTCCCGCCGAGCACGGTGTTCGTGCAGGGAGATGCGCTGGCGCTGAGCAACGAGGCGCTCGCCACCTTCGCCCCCTACGACGTGGTCCTCAGCGACATGGCGCCGCGCACGACGGGCAACCGCATCACCGACCAGACACGCAGCTTCGAGCTCTTCATGCGGGCGCTCGCCGTTGCGGCTACTCTCGGGAAAGCCGGGGGCGCGTTCGTGGGCAAGATCTTCATGAGCGACGACTTGCCTCCGGCCCGCGCCGAGCTGCGAAAGCACTATGCGACCGAGCGCATCATGCGGCCCGAGGGAACGCGCGCCAACAGCATCGAGATCTTCGTCATCGGCCTGGAGAAGCGCCCATGACCGCGCCCCAGTCCCAGCCGCTCGCGGGCCGCTTCGTCATCGAGCGCGAGGTGGGACGCGGCGGGGTGGGCATCGTGTACCGCGCCCAGGACCAGGTGAGCGGGCAGGCCGTCGCCCTCAAGGTCATCGCGCTGCCGGGCGTAGATGCGGGGGAAGAGGCGCGGTTCCGCCGCGAAGGGCGCGTGCTGGCGGGTCTGCATCACCCGGGGATCGTTCGGGTCGTGGCCTTCGGTCAGCTCGATGAGGGGCAGCCTTACATCGCCATGGAGTGGCTGGAGGGGGAAGATCTCGCGCAGCGACAGCGCCGGTCGCCGCTCGTCCTGCAGAGCAGCCTCACCGTGGCCGCCGACGTGTGCGAGGCGCTGGCGGCGGCTCACGCGGCGGGCATCGTCCATCGCGACGTCAAACCGTCGAACATCATCCTCGTCGGGAGCGGCCCCGGGAAGAGCGGTCCCTTCGAGGTGAAGCTCGTCGACTTCGGCGTGGCCGCCGCGGAGGACGCCAAGCTCACGCGTACAGGAGCCATCATCGGCACGCCCGCCTACATGGCGCCCGAGCAGGCGCGAGGGGACGGCGAGATCGACGCTCGAGCCGACCTCTACGCGCTGGGGGCCACGCTCTTCGAGCTCATCACCGGCAGGCCCCCCCACGTGGGACCGACCCCCATCGCCATTCTCGCGCGCCTGGTGACGACGCCGGCGCCGCGACTCTCCGAGGTGTTCATCGATGCCCCCGAGCGGCTCGACGAGCTGCTGGCGACGCTGCTCGCCACCGTTCCGAGCGAGCGACCCGACTCCGCGGCGCAGCTCGCCAAGGACCTGCGGGAGATCGCCGAGGAGCTGGGGAGCCACTCGAGCGATCGCCTGACACGCAGCGGCGGCCACGAGGCCGCCCCGGCGAGCCTGACCACGGGAGGCAAGACCGGAGGGACGCGGCTCATCACGTCCATCGTCGCCACGCACGTGCCCAAGGGGCCGGCGCGCGCCCGGCTGCTCACGCACCTTCGCGCGCGTGGGGCCGACGCGACGGAGCTCGGCGGAGACGCCATCGTGTCGCACCTCGGCGTGCGAAAGGCGCTGGGCGACGAGGCGCAGCGCGCGCTCGATCTGGCCCTGCGCATGGCGAAGCTCAACGCGACGGTGGGGGTCGCTACGGGGCGCACCCGCATCGACCGCACGCGACCCACGGGCGAGGTGGTGGACCGAGCCGCCGCCCTCGCCCGCGACGCCGTGCGGGGCCAGGTGCTCGCCGACACGACCACGACCGAGCTGACGCGCGGGCGCTTCGAGCTCCAGCTGCGTGGCGACGGGAGCGCGGTGGTGGGCACGCCCGTCCGCGGGCGGCGTGAGAACGTCGGCGGGGCCCCGTTCGTGGGACGCGAGGCCGAGCTGGCGCAGATGGTCGCTGCGTTCGAACGCTGCGTGGATGACCGCACGCCCATCGTCATCACGCTGACGGGCGCCCCGGGGATCGGCAAGACGCGGCTGCGACGCGAGGCGCTGTCACGTTTTGCCAGCCACGCGGGGGCGCCGCGCATCGTGCTTGCGCGGAGCGAGTCGTTCGCCAAGCACCACGCGCTCGGCGTCGTGGGTGACGTGGCCCGCGGGCTGACCGGCGTCGCCAAGGGCGCCCCGCTGCAAGAAGCCCTCGACGCGACCGACGTGCTCATCGCCGTGAGCGAAGTGCCGTGCTCCGAATCGGCTCGCGAGCTCCTCGCTCGCCTCATCGCCAACGAGGCCCTCCCCGAGCTCGACGACACGCGCGGCGCCCGCGATGCGCTCTGGCTCGTGCTGACCGACATGACGGTCGGCATGGCGCGCAACAACCCCCTGGTCGTCGTGCTGGAGGACGCGCAGTGGGCCGACTCCGAGAGCCTCGCCTGGGTCGACCACCTCCTCGCGCGCGCCGCGGGGCGGCCCGTGTGCGTCCTGGCGGCGGCCCGACCCACGCTGTGGCGCGACGATCCCTCCCGCTTCGAGGGCCGCGATCACGTGCGCATCGAGCTACGGCCCCTGTCGCGCAAGCACTCCCGCGCCATCGCGGCGTCACTGCTGGGCGAGCGCGCGCTGGGCGAGCGGGGCGAAGCGCTCACCGACTCGATCGCGCAGCAGTCGGCAGGGCTACCGCTCTTCGCCGAGGAGCTGGCTCGTATCGCTGCGGCCGGAAGAGACGCCTCGGATGCACCGACGATCGAAGCGGCGATGCAGGTGCACCTCGACGCGCTCGACGACTTCGGGCGCGATGCCGCGGCCAAGGTGGCCGTGTTCGGGCTGATGGGCTGGGACATCGGGCTCGAGGCCATCGGCGTGGCCAATGCGTCGGAGGCGCTGCGCGAGCTGGCGGCCGCCGAGGTGCTGGTGGAGCAAGCGCACGCGCGCTTCGCCGGGACGCGAGAGTTCGCGTTCAAGCACGCGCTCATGCGCGAGGTGGCCTACGCCTCGCTGGGCGAAGATGCGCTGAGGGAGTGTCACGCGCGCGCGGGGCGGTGGCTGGCGAAGGTGGGAGAGGACGACGCCATCGTCGCGCGCCACCTCGACATGGGCGGAGAAGGGGCCCTCGGCGCCGGATACCTCGAGAAGGCTGCGCGAAGGGCGCTGGCCGCGCATGCCCTCCCGGAGGCCGTGTCGCTGGCCGAGAAGTCGCTCGCCTTCGCCGAAGACAAGGTGACGCAGTTCGCGCGTGCGCAGCTGCTCGACGAAGCGTGGAACCGTCTCGACGCGCGCGCCGGAGAGCGCGACACCGCCGTACGCGCCATGGAAGACGCCGTCACCGACAAGGCGAGCGAGGTGCGCGCCCGCGGGGCCCGGGTCCGCTACGAGGACGCCTGCGGAGGCGACGCCGAGACCAGCGCGCGCCTCGACGAGGTGAGGCGCGCGGCGCAGGAGGCCGGACTCCCCGACGAAGAGGCCCGAAGCGCCGCGGCTCTCGCGGCGCGGTACGCCTACGCGGGGGAGCTCGACAAGGCGGCCGAGGTGGCCGACGCCTTGCTCACGCTGTCCCAGCGTCACAACATCGCCGGTGCGGCGGTCGACGCGTGGCAGACGCTCGCCGTGGTCCGACAGACGCGAGGCGAGGTGGGAGCGGCGCTGGAGGCGCGGCGAAGCGCGGCACGCGCAGCGAGCGCCGCGGGCCTCAAGGCGCGAGAAGCGATGCTGACCATCAACGTCGGCTTCGCGCTCACCACGGTCGGCGCCCGGGGAGAGGCGCGCCTCGCCATCGAGAGCGGCATCGCCCTGGCGGAGGCCATCGGCTCTCCCGGTGTGGAGCGCCACGGAAAGATGATCCTGCTCTGCTGGGCAGCCACGTTCGGCAGTGACCCCTCGCTCGATGCGACGCTCGCCGATACGCGCGGCCTGGCCGACGCGGCCCTCGCCGGGAGCTGGGTTCCGCACGACCGGGCCACCCTCGGCGTCCTCTTCTACCGCGGCATGGAGCGCCTGCGTGCGCAGGGCGGCGAGCACGACGCGCGCACGCTGCTGAGGATCGCCGCGCAGGGCTATCGCCAGACCAAGATGCTCGACGTGCTCCCGGTGGCGCTCGGCCTCTGGGCGGAGGCCGAGCGACGCTGCGGCAACGGAGGCCAGGCCCGCGTTCTTGCGAACGAAGCCGCGGCGCTGTTCGACGAAGGCTCGCCGAGCCTCCTCAACGAGGCGCCGGTGTTCCTCGCGCTCCACGACGCATGTGTCGATCTCGGCGAGCTGGAGGAGGCGCGAAGCGCGATCGCGCGGGGGGTACCGCGCCTCGTGACGCGTGTGAAAGGCCTCGCCGGGACGCCGTACCCCCGTGCCTTCCTCACGCAGCTCGCTCCCAACGCGGGCCTCCTCGCGGCGGCAGAGGCCTACAGCCTGGTCCCCGACGACGTGACGGCCGCGCTGACGGGGGACGCGGACGCGGCATCTTCGAAGCCCGTCGTGACGCCCGCCGCCGTCTGAGCTGCCCCATGCGAGCCCTGCTGCTTCTCCTGCCGCTCCCCTTCGCCTCGATGCTCTCGACCGATGGCGCGGCATCCATCCAGCGTGACGAGCTGTCCGGCTCGCACGCCTACTCCATCGTCCGCTCCCTGTGTGACGAGGTCGGTCCCCGTCCCGCCGGCTCGCGCGGCGATCGCGCGGCGGTCGCCTGGGCCACGCGCACCATGCAGGGGCTCGGGCTGTCCAGCGTCCACACGGAGAGCGTCCGCGTGACGCACTGGGAGCGAGGGGAGGGACACGCGGAGATGGTGTCACCGTTCGCTCAGCACCTCGTCGTCGCCGCGCTGGGAGGGAGCGTGGGGACCCCCGCCGCCGGAGTCGAGGCGGACGTCGTCGAAGCGGCCTCCGTCGACGAGCTGATGAAGCTGAACGCCGACGCGTTGCGCGGCAAGATCGTCTTCCTCGATCCGATCATGCGCCGCACCCGCGATGGCTCGGGCTACGAGGAGGCCGTCCGCAGCCGCTTCATCGGCGCACGCGAGGCCGCCAGGCGCGGGGCCGTCGCGCTCCTCTTGCGGTCGGTCGGGACGGACCACGATCGCCTCCCGCACACCGGCGCAAAGTCGAAGGACGAGCACGAGATCCCCGCCGCGGCCGTCTCGGTGCCCGACGCCGAGATGCTGCACAGGGTCCTCGCCGAGAAGAAGCCGGCGCGCGTACGCCTGGTGCTGGGGTCGCGCATGCTTCCCGACGCGGAGAGCGCGAACGTCGTCGGGGAGGTGACGGGTCGCGAGAAGCCGCACGAGATCGTCCTGCTCGGGGCCCACCTCGATTCATGGGACATGGGGACGGGCGCGGTCGACGACGGGGCCGGTGTCGCCATCGTGCTCGAGGCGGCGCGGCTGCTCCAGGCGCTCCCCCAGAAGGCGCGGCGCACGGTGCGCGTCGTCCTCTTCGCCAACGAGGAGCACGGCCTCGAGGGCGCCCGCGAGTATGCGCGCGTGCACGCCGCGGAGGCATCGGCCCACGTGGTCGCCACCGAGGCCGACTTCGGCGCCGACGGTGTCTACGCCGTGCGCTGGCTGGGGGATCCCTCCACGCGCGAACGCTTCGTCGACCTCGCGCGTCTGCTCGCGCCCCTCGGCATCGAGCGGCAAGACGACAAGGGCAGCCCGGGCGCCGACGTCAGCCCGCTCCAGGGGCTCGGCGTACCCATCCTCGACCTCCGGCAGGACGTGACGCGGTACTTCGATCTGCACCACTCCGCCAACGACACGGTCGACAAGATCGACCCGGGCATCCTTGCTCAGGCGGCCGCCGCATACGCGACGGCGGCGTGGGCCGCGGCGGAGATGGATGGCGACTTCGGCCGCATCCCGGAAGGGCTGCGCAAGGAGCGCTTCTGAAGTGCCGGGCACGAATGTCGGCGTGCGAATCGGCACACCGACGAAGTCTGGTAAGCTCGCCCGGCGATGAAGACGACGATGTTCGCCGCAGCGTGCCTTTTCGCTACGACCGCGCTCGCCTGCGACGAGAACAAGTACGACAAGCTCCTCGCCGAGGCGGCCTCCTCGGCCACCGTCGCCGCTCCGATGCCGCTCGCGCCCTCCGCGGCGCCGAGCGCCAGCGCGCCGACGTGGACCAAGAAGAACGCCGCCGACTGCAAGCCGCACCCCGCGAGCATCGACTTCGGAGGCGACGCCGCGCTCGAGGCGGAGGTCCGCAAGAAGCTCGGGAAAGACGGCGGCGCCATCACGCCGGCCGACCTCGGGCAGATCAAGTCCATCAACCTCGCGACCGCCAAGGTCCACCAGATCGACCCCTGCATCTTCCCCATGTTCACGGCCCTCAAGGATCTCTTCCTCGGGCCGGGCGAGTACGACGATCTGACCCCGCTGCAGAAGCTCACGACGCTGGAGTCGCTGCGCGTGTCGTCCAGCCAGGTGAAGGATCTCCACGCGATCGAGGGCCTCAAGGCGATGGACCGCCTCGACATCTCCCACACGCTCGTCGGCGACGAGCAGCTGAAGTCCGTCGGGACGATGGTGAACATCACGGATCTGATGCTCGACGAGGATCCCGTCACCGACATCTCGCCACTCGCGAACCTCAAGAAGCTCGAGAAGCTGAGCCTGAAGAAGACGGGGGTGAAGAGCCTCGCGCCCCTCTCGCAGGCCAAGACGCTCAAGTTTCTGTGGATCGCCGACACGGCGGTGACCGACATCACGCCGGTGCAGCCCCTCGTCGCCCACGGGCTGAAGCTGATCCAGAACTGAAGAGCCGGGGATGCCGTCGTCCAAGCGCGGCGCTCGCACCGAGCCGCTCGAGCTCAACGCCACCGCGGCGTCGATCCTCGGCTTCCTCCACAAGGAGCCGCAGACCGGGTGGGAGCTGGCCGAGAGGATCGAGGACATCATCGGCGACTTCTGGAACGTCACCCGTAGCCAGATCTACCGGGAGCTGAAGGACCTGGCGGCCCAGGGGCTCGTCGCCTCGATGAAGACCGGCCCGCGGGACCGGCAGCCGTACCGCATCACGGAGCCGGGCCGCCGCGCCTTCAAGCTCTGGATCGCCGAGCGCCCGGGACGACCCAACATGCGGCTCCCGCTCGTCCTGCAGGTGTTCTTCGGCGACGCGGTGGCTCCGGAGACCCTCGAGAGCTCGCTCGTCGAGCTTCGCGCGTACCACGAGGGTCGCCTCGCCGCGTACAAGGGCTTCGAGGCGGAGGTTCCGAAGGAGTCCTGGCAGTACGAGTCGCTGCGCCTCGGCCTGATGTTCCAGAAGATGATGATCTCGTGGATCGATTCGCTCCAGAAGCGCCGGCGTCCGCCGGGCTGAACGGATTTCTGACAGTCCACATTGGACAGTCCACATTGGAGTGTTATCTTCGAGGGCATGAACGGCGCCTCCCTCGTCAGCCCGCGCTCTGCCCCCATCCCGTCCCGCAAGAGACTCCTTCACGACCCCTCGTGGCTCGGCGGTCTGCAGGATCTGGCGCGCGAGCACGCCTTCGAGCCTCTGCGCGTCGAAGGCACGCTCCCCGACTCCCTCGAGGGAACGCTGTACCGCAACGGACCGGGGCGCTTCGCCGTGGGAGGCGAGCGTATCGCGCACTGGTTCGACGGAGACGGCGCGCTCTCCGCCGTGAGGCTCGCGGGGAGCAAGGCATTCGGCGCGGCCCGCATGGTGCGCACGACGGCGCTGGAACGCGAGGAGCGAGCGGGCAAGCGGCTCTTCGGCGGCTACGGGGCGCCCTTCGTCCGTCCCTTCCGCGAGCTACTCCTCGGTGACTCGAAGAACGCCGCGAACACCAGCGTCCTTCTCTGGCAGGATCGGCTCTTTGCCACCTGCGAAGCCGGCAAGCCCTACGAGCTCGACCCGCGCGACCTCTCCACCCTCGGGGAGAGCCTGCTCGGCGGCGCCCTCGTGGGTCCCTTCTCGGCCCACGCGCACCGTGTCCCGCAGCGACGGGCGACCTACAACTTCGGCCTCGGCCATGGCCGCGCGACCCAGGTCGACGCCTACGAGCTGCCGGACGACGGGCCCGCACGCCGTATCGCGACCTTCTCGGTCGACGGCGTGCGCGTGCTGCACGACTTTGTCGCGACCGAGCGCCTCCTCGTCTTCGTGTTCTCGCCGCTCTACATGTCGCTCTTCGACGTGCTCTTCCGGCAGCGCGCCCCGATCTCCGACGCCCGGTGGAAGCCCGAACGCGGCACGGAGATCGTCGTCGTTCCCATCGACACCCCGACGCTCATCCGGCGTTTCCGCGCCGACGGCTTCCTGCTGGAGCACGTGGTGAACGCGTTCGAGGACGGCGGCAAGGTCGTCTTCGACTACACGCACTACGGGCACGCCGACGGGCTGGAGCAGTTCGTCGGGGGTCTCGTCGGCGGCCGCATCGACGCGCCTCTCCGGTCGGAGGTCCGTCGCATGATGCTCGATCCGCAGCGGGACGGGGTCACGAGCGAGGTCGTCCTGCCGCGGGCCGTCGAGCTGCCCCGTGTCTCACCGCGAGTCGAGGGGAGCCGCCATCGCTTCGGTTACTACGTCGGCGCAGCCACCAGCACGGGCGACGCGCCGTTCGCGCGCCTCTTGAAGCATGATCTCGAGACGGGTCGCGTGGACACGTACGAGCCGGGCCAGGATCGCTCCCCGGGCGAGGGTGTCTTCGTCCCGCGCCCCGAGGGCACGGCGGAGGACGACGGGTGGCTGCTGTCGATGGTCTTCGACGCGCGCGACGATCGCAGCCACCTCGAGGTGCTGGACGCGCGCTCCATCGGCGACGGCCCCATCGCCACCTGCCACTTCGACCACGCCATTCCCTTCGGATTCCACGGAGCCTGGGCCCCGCGCCCCTGAGGCACGTCACTCCGCCGGCGCCGGGGACACTTCGCTCGCGGCCACACGCAGTACACGCGGCGCAAGCATCGCAGCCGTCACGGCACCCCCTGCGGCGAGGACCGCCACCGCCGCGAACCGCCCCACGCTCGCTTCGCGCGACGAGCCCCCCAGCTCGCCCAGAAGCGCCACCACCATCGAGCCCCCGAACATCCGTACCGCGTACACCGCGCTCGTCACACCACCCCTCTTTTCCCACGACACGGCGGTCTGCGGCCCCAGGAGCGACGTGCTTGCTGCGGGCCCGATCCCCAGGCCCATCACCGCCAGCGCCGCCATCGCCAGTGGCCCCGCTCCGCTCGTGGATGCAGCCACCGTCAGCACCACCGCCGCGACGAGCACGATCGCGAACGATCCCGCGACGGTCGTGCGCATCCCCCGCGCGATCAGCACGCGCACGCCGAAGCTCGACCCCACCGCCCAGCCCACCAGCAGCGGCACGAGCGCAGCGCCTGCCGCCAGCGCGTCCCCCCGTCCCCCGCCGACGACCCACAGGGGCACGTACGCCGTGCACGCATAGATGACCCCGCCCGCGAATGCGCTCCCGATGAGCCCCGCGCGGACTGCCGGCTCGCGCACCGGGACATCGAACAGGGGGCCCAGCGCCCGTCGCGGCGGATCGCGGTACGACACGGCGAGGAGCCCGGCCGCCAGAGCCCCGACCGGGACGTTCACGAGGAACACCCAGCGCCACGACATGTGGAGCACGATCCACCCACCGATGAGCGGACCCACGACGTTGGCCGCGCCCCAGGTGCTCGTCAGGAGGGCCTGGACCTTCGCGCGCTCGGCCAGCGTGTAGAGGTCGGCGCTGATGGTCATGGCGATGGGGGTCAGCGCACCTGCCCCCAGCCCCTGCACGACACGAAACGCCACGAGCCCTCCGAACGACGTCGCCGAGCCACACAGGCACGAGCCGACGAGGAAGAGCCCCATCCCTCCGAGGAAGACCGGGAGGCGCCCGATCGCGTCCGCCAGCTTGCCGCAGACGAGCACCGCCACGGTCGACGCGATGAGGAACGACGAGAACACCCAGCCGTACGCCGCCAGCCCACCCAGCTCGCGCACGATGGTGGGCATGGCGCTCGTGACCACCGTCCCCTCGAACGCCGCCACGACTTGCCCGACCAGCACGGCCCCCAGCGCGATGCGCCGCCGTGCAAGCCAGACGGGCGAACGAGGATGCATGGCCCGAACCGTAGCGCGTGGCCCGGATACGATAAGTGCATGGATCGGCATATCGACGATGCGTCGGATGCATCCCCGGACACTTGAATCCCGCGCACAGACCGCCGAAGCTCGGCTAGGTCTCTCGAGATGGACGTCGATCAGCTGAGGGCTTTCGTGGCCGTAGCGAGAGCGCGTCGCTTCACTCGCGCCGCGCGCACTCTGGGGACGACGCAGCCGAGCCTCTCGCGCCGCGTGCAGCAGCTCGAGCGCGTCGTCGGGACGAAGCTCGTCGTCCGCACACCGGCGGGGGTCGTGCTCACGAGCGCAGGAGAGCGGTTCCTCGGACATGCCGAGCGCGCGCTCGCGTCGGTCGACGCGGGCCGCACCGCCATCGAAGAGCTGACCGACGAGGCGCGCGGCACCGTGACCCTCGGGAGCCAGCCGACCATCAGCGCCTACGTGCTCCCCGCTCTCCTCGCGCGCTTCCATGCGCGCAACCCCGAGGTGGTCCTCAAGCTACGCGAGGGGCTCGCCGATCAGATCGAGGAGCGCCTGGCCTCCGGCGAGCTCGATCTCGCGCTGATGAACCTCCCCGTGCGCCGGCTCGATCTCGCCGCGCAGAAGCTCTGGCAAGAGGATTACCTGCTCGCCGTCCCCGTCGCGCATCGCCTCGCATCGCTCGACCGAGCCATCACCCTGGCCGAGGTCGTGAACGAGCCGCTGGTCGTCGTACCGGGTGCTCATGCGACGCAGGCGCTCGTCGCGGCATGCGAGGAGAAGGGCGTGCGCCCGCGCATCGTCGTCGACGCCGACAACCTCGAAGCGGTACGGCGCATGGTGGAGCGCGGGCTCGGGGTGGCGCTCCTGCCGCGGACCATGGCCGAAGCCACCGACGTCAAGCGCGTGCGCACGCTGGAGATCGCCCGTGGCGGCCCACGCCGCCAGGTCGCGCTCGTGCATCGCGGCGAGGCGTTCCTCACCGCCGCAGCACGCGCTCTGCGTGCGACGATCGTCGAAGTGACGGCGTCACGGCGTACTAAGCCGCGTTGAGACGCTTCAGTCGGCGCAGACGAGACCGAAGTCGAGGGTGTCGCAGTAGGGCTCGTCGGGGCTGCATCCCGTGCACTTGGCCGTCGTGCACTGGAGCGTCCCGTGGGTTGCCAGCCACCACAGGAGAAAGCTCCGCGTGGCCTCGGTGCCCTGCCCGTGGTCGACGCCGAGATCGAGCCCCAGCGTCTGCCCCGGCGTGAGCGAGGTCTGACCGAGCTCACTCAAGGCGACCTTCACCTCGACGACGTAGCTGTTGTTGCCGTTGGCCACCGCCACCGCGCTCGTCACCCCGGGCGGATTCGGCTGGCCGGTGTCGGTCGGGGAAGGGCCGTAGTCGAGGACGAGGTTCTGCCAGTCGATGACGTACTGATGGTCGATGCCCGTGTAATCGCCCGTCGGCGTGACATCGCCTCGCAGATAGATCTCGACCGCGTCGTTCGTATACGGATCGGTCGTGTTGAAGCCGCCGATGTTCGGCACGGTCACTCGCACGCCGATGTAGAGATTCGCGGAGTCATGGAGGAGCGCGAGCTCGGTCGTCTCCCCGGTCGGCACGAGGCACTGGGACGTCGCGTTCGCCGCCGTGCATGTGCCGTTCGGGCCCGTGATGAGCGCGGCGTCGGCGGCGTCCAGCAGCGTGAACGCCGTCGAGCCCCAGTCGCTGAGGTCCCCGTCGATGGTGATGGGCCCGCTGGCCTGCGGCGCCACGAGCACCCCGGGCGTGGGCTTGCACGCGCTGACGACGGCCTCTTGCACGACGTCGCTCGCGGTCGCGTCCGTCGGCGGAGCCTCCGCCGCGTGGTCGCTGACCGAGACGTCCTGACCGCCGTCGACGAGCCCTCCCTCCCCCGTGGCCGGATCGTACCGGTCGAAGTCGAGCCCGCATGCGACGACACCGAGCCAGCACGCGACGGGCAGAGCCATCCGTGCCGTCGAGCCTGTCGCCATCGGCTCAGGTTAGCATCGTGGCATCGCGGACCTCCTCCGTCCTGCGGTGGGTGGACGACAAGTGCGTCCCAGATGCGGCATTTCGCCACTCGACCGGACTGTCACCAGGCCTCCAGCACCCCTTTTCGACGTGCCTGTCCGTGGCACGGCGGGTGCTCTGAGGCCTGCCATGGACGGCATATCGAGCATCGAGCACGACCGTTGGATGGAAAAAATCGCCAACGCCCTGCGAAACTTTCGCATGGCAAGCCAGCGCAAGGCCGATGAGGCCCAGGCGCGTCGCCCCTGCGAGGGCCAGGACGGCGACCCGAGGTCACCGTCATGAATCTCCTATGGGGTATCGCCGTCGTCCTCGTCGTCCTCTGGCTGCTCGGCTTCTCGTTACACATCGCCGGCGGCGTCATTCACCTGCTCCTCGTCCTCGCGCTCGTCGTCGTCGTCGTACGACTCGTGGCGGGCCGACGCGCCGTCTGAGGCGGAGTGACGTAACCTCTCCCACCTGGCCCAGCTGGCGACGAGGATCGTGTAGTAGCCGAGGAGCACCGCACCGGGCGCGCTGGGGCGCACCGCCGGCCGGCTGTTCTTTGCGTTCATGGGATGGGAGACGGGGCTCGGCACCAGCGGCGAAGTGACCGCTCCGGCCCGCACCGTTCCGCGCGCCATCGGGATCGCGCTGACCCTCGTCGCGGCGCTCGCCGTCTGCGCCGTGCTCGCGCTCTCCGGGACGTTCCGCGTGCTGGCCACGCTGAGCGCCTCCGGCACGCTGTGCATCTACGTCATCTGCTGCACGGGGCTCCTGCGCCTCCGCGCTCGCCGCGTCCGCGAGGAACGCGAGCCGTTCGTGGTCCCCGGGGGACCGGTCGTCCCGATCCTGGCGACGCTCACGGTGCTGGCGGTGCTGAGTGGCCTCGAGCGGCGTGAGCTCCTGGCGCTCGGCGCCATGCTCGTCGTGGCGGTGGGCGTCGCGTCGCTCCGGCGAAGAGCGGCTCGCTGAGCCTCACTCGCACACGCCGTACGGCGCCGCCGGGAGACCCACGTTCTGCAGATCGCCGGCGTTCGTCGAGCACGTCTTGCCCCCGAGGCACTGGCCCGAGGCGTTCGGATTGCAGAGGTGAGACTGGCTGCCCAGGCAGGCCACGGCGCATGCCGCAGCGAAGTGACCCGAGCCGCAGGTCGAATCCTTCACGTTGCCGATGCAGCACACCCCCGTCAGCTTGCAGTCCGCGTCACTCGCACACGCGAGCTGGGTATCGCAGCCGCAGTTGGTGTGAGCACACGACGGGGCCGACGTGCTGAGGCAGCAGACGGGGGTCGTGCCGGAGCACGCCAGCTGCGCTCCGCACACCACACCGGTCGCCGGGCCGCCGTCGCCCGAGGCGCCGTCGGCGCTTCCGCCCTCGGCCGCGCCGCTCTCCGGAGCGTCGCCCTCGGTCGTGCCGTCCGTCACGGAGGCGCTGTCGTCACCTCCTGCTTCGGCCAGGGTGGACGAGTCCGTCGTGCCGCCCCCGTCGTCGGGGGTCGAGCCGGAGTCCCCGCCCCCGCCGCTTCCCGCGGAGAAGCTGCTCCCGCATGCGGCGACCGTCCCCATGACGGCCGCGATCACCCAGCCAGAAGACGAAGCAAGACGCATAGTCCTTTCAGGATAGCAGGAGCCACGGTTCGAAGCGGGCGCAGCACGGGACGCGGTACGCACCCAGCTGGAGAGGAGAAAGTGCGAGCGGGTGGTTGAAGGGTGATTAACTCTTTCCATGGCCCTGCCCCCCGCCAAGCTCCCCAACGAAGCCCCCGCCCCCGCATCCGGCTCCTACGCCGACGGCTTCGGCCGGCTCGCGAAGCGCTTCGCGTCCCACCTCCGCCGCGGCACCGAGGTCGGCGCAGCCGTGTGCGTCTTCCAACGCGGCCAGTGCGTCGTCGATCTCTGGGGCGGCCTCGCCGACGCCGAGACCCGGCGCCCGTGGACCGAAGACACCCGCATCGTCGTCTTCTCGGCCACGAAAGGCCTCGCCGCGATGGCGCTCAACATGCTCGCCGATCGCGGCAAGCTCGACTGGAGCGCGCCGGTCGCGACCTACTGGCCCGCGTTCGCCGCGGCAGGGAAGGAGCGCGTCACCGTTCGCACGCTGTTCAACCATCGCGCGGGGCTGCTCGCGCTCGACGCTCCGCTCACCCTCGACGACTGCATGCGGAGCGATCGCGCCGCGGTCGTCCAGCGCGGGCTCGAGGAGCAGCGCCCCGCGTGGGAGCCCGGCAGCAGGCAGGCGTACCACGCGCTCTCGTTCGGCCTCTACGCGAGCGAGCTTTTCCACAGGATCGCCGGCGAGTCGATCGGCACGTTCCTCCGGCGCGAGCTCCTCGAGCCCGTCGGCTCCGACGCGCGGCTCGGAACGCCCTCCTCGGAGGACTCGAACGTCGCGCGCCTCTACGTGCCGGCGGCGCGCGAGCGTATCCGCAACATCGCCCTCGACGCCCTCCGCGGCGGCTCCACCGAGACCCGTGTCACACGCGAGCTGCTCCGCCGGCACTCGCTCACCCGGCGCGCGTTCAGCAATCCGCGCGGCGGCCACGGAGGCGCCGCGGAGTACAACGCCGTGCCGGCCCGGAGGGCGGAGCTCGCGTGGGCGTCGGCGACGTCCAGCGCCCGCGGTCTGGCTCGCGCGTACCTGCCGTTCGCATCCGCAGGGCGCTTCGATGGGCGCGAGTACATTCGCGCGAGCGCGCTCGAGCTCATCTACGGCCGCCAGTCATGGTCGGAACGCGACGGCGTCTTGCAGAAGCCGATCGGGTGGTCGCAAGGGTTCGTGAAGGAAGACGCGCACGTGTTCTCGCCGAACCCGGAGGCGTTCGGCCACCCGGGAATGGGCGGCGCGCTCGGATGGTGCGATCCGGTTCGCGAGATCGCGCTCGGCTACGTCATGAACCGCATGGACTGGCGTGTCCGCTCCCCTCGGGCCGTCGCGCTCTGCCACGCCCTCTACGCGTGTGAGCCAGTGCGCGGGCGCTAGACGCCGTCAGCTCGTCCCGTCAAACCGCCCCATCGCCGCAAGAAGGATGATGCAGGCCGAGGGCGGGAAGACTGCTGGCGCAGAGCGCGGTCACACTCGAGAGCAGCACGGTCGTCGAACCCGCACCGTGAGCTGGGTGGCGGAGAGCGTTGCGGTAGTTCTTGCGGCCCTTCTGCTATCCTGACGGGGTGGACGACGCGGCGAGGCGCGAGGCACGAAAGAGCTGGAGGTCGCACGTCTTTCGCAGCTGGGAAGAGGCCGCCGAATACGATGCCCTCTTCTGGAACGCGATCCCCGTAGGCGAGAGGGCCCGGGTCACATGGGAGCTCAGCGAGGAGCTTCACAAGATCGCTCACCCCGACGAGATCCATGAACCCCGACTTTCTCGATCTGTTGCGGTCGTTACTCGGCGCTGACGCGCGCTTCATGGTCGTGGGCGCCTACGCCGTCGGCGTGCACGGCCGGCCGCGGGCAACCAAGGATCTCGACGTCTGGGTCGAACCGAGCGCCGAGAACGCACCGAAGGTCATCGCGGCCCTCGTTGCCTTCGGCGCTCCGCTGATGGGGTTGACGGCGACCGACCTGGAGACACCCGGTGTCGGACTGCAAGTCGGCATGGAGCCACTTCGCATCGACGTTCTCACCAAGGTCTCGGGACCGACGTTCGCAGAAGCCTGGGCGACTCGCATCGAGGCCCAGTTCTCGGACGATGTGCGTTGTCCCGTGATCGGTCTCGACGCATTGCTCGAGAACAAACGGGCGGCGGGCAGGGCCCAGGATCTCGCGGACGTCGCCGCCCTGGAGAAGCTCCGCGAGATCTTGCGGCGAGGGTGACGGCATGGCGCTCCGCACGGCTTGGTGCGCCATGGCATGGCGTTGGTCGCTGCTTGCGGAGGCGTGGGCGCCGCAAGCGGGGACGTGAGGGTCTCCTTCTCCGCGTCCACGATCCCTCATCTCCCGTATCGAAAGGCCGAGGAGGACGCGCTTGCACGCCATTCTCACCACGCATCGAACACGGTCGGCGCGCGTGAGGTACCCGACCGTAGGGTCTCTCGAGTCCCATACGCGGGCGTATGCATGCCCATACGACCCCGTAGGGTGACCAAGGACAGGGCGTGAGGTGCTGCATGCGCCCATGGATGCATGACCTCATGCCCGTCCATGACCCTCCATACGGACGCGCATGCATGACCACACCCGGGCGTATGCAACGTCACACGCGCCCGTATGCATGAATAGCCGTGGACGGATGCAACCCCTCACGGGGCCCTGCGCGTCGCGTGCGCGAGCGTTTGAAGGACCAAACGCTGGCGCATGCAGGGCAAGAGATGCCCCTATGGGCATGCATGCGGGTCCATACGCCCATGCATACGGACCCCTATCGCGTTGGAAGCGCTGGCCGGTGCCGCTACTATGGCTTCGGCGTGGGCTTCGGGGCAGGCCCATGGGGTGGCATCTCGCCACCGGGTTCGCCGGAATGACTGCGGTAGTCCCAGTCCCACCGCTGGAAGTACTGGAGGTCAGCCAGGGTGAAAACGGCTTCCGAGACGAGAGCGTGGTCCTCTACCTCGATCCCGTCACAGGCATCGAGCGCGTCGGCGATCTGCTGGGTCGTTCGCAGGAGCTCGGTCTCTACGCTTTTCGTAGCAAGTGTTGCCTTCGCCGCCGTTATTCGAAGTGCGACCTGGTAGCTCTCCTCGGGGGCGCACTCTTCGTTCGGGTGGATCGCCAAGAAGAGGCCGGTGATCAGGTTGCCGTTCTTCTTGAGCTCCTTCTCGATCTTCTTCGTCGCCTGGGCCCTCCGGTCGTTGAACACATCGGGGAAGGCCGGCCTCGTGTACCGCTTGGCGATCCACTCGACAAGTACGTGCCGCGATGCGTCGGGTTGCGCCCGTGACGCACAACCGCGTCCTCCACAGACGAGACCCTTGCGCGAATGAGTTCGACACTGGGCTCCACGTCGTACGATCCGTGAACGATGTCGCAGTCCTGGCTGAGGAGAACGGCGCGGTCGTCAGGGCCCCAGTCGGCGAACCGCGAGGCCGCAACGCGCGCCGCAACCTCCGCAGGCAAGATCGAGCCTTGGCGCCACCCGTGGTCCTTGATGCTCTGCGGTCCGGCCACAACGTCCTCACGCCTTGTCGCCCCGCCAGCCCTGCCGCCCCTTCGCCTCGCGAGCGACATTTCGATCCACCCCGTGCGGAGCGAGTGGACGGAAACCGAATCGTTGGGCGAGCTCGGCGCCGGAGAGAGGCCGCGCAGCGTGATCCTGGTTCTGCATCGACAGGAGACCGGTCATGGCGGACCTGATCACATCCGCGCGGAGCCGACGCTCGGAGAGGAGCGCGACCAGCGTCTTCCCGTCGTTCGTCACGACTTCCTTCCTTAGCGCGCCGACCGGTTCGTCGGACAGTGAGCGCCAGTGATTCGCCAGGTCGAAGAGCGTGCGGAGTCGTGCCACGTTCTTCTGCGCCGGCACGTCGCCGCGCTCCCACGCGTAGACAGTCGGGCGCTGGACACCGAGTACCCGTGCTGCCTCCGCGACCGAGAGCGACAGCCACCGACGGAGCAGAAGAACCCGATCTGACGTAGCGACTGGATCCGGAGCTTGGACGCTCTCTTCATCCGACTCTTCGCGGACGATGGTCAAGTTGGTTCGGCCCGTCACCACGGTGTCGATCGCGGGCGCTCCTCCGGTGCCTACGTGGAACGGCAACAGCGTCGCCAGGACGAGTGGTTGCCATGCGGAGCTCGACTGGAAGCCCGAGCCCGGCCCGCGGGGGACACGCGTAGTAACGACGTCCGTCATAGCGACTGCGCCTCCCACTTCTTCATGGCGAGATCGGTGGTCGCCTCAAGGAACGTGACACCGAGGTTCTCGTGGAGCTCCCACATCACACTCATCACGTGGTCGACGTCGTAGTCGCGCGTCACCTGGGTGAAGTGATCGAAGTCCAGCAACGTGAGGAGCTCCCCCTGACGGACGGTGACCCCCGTATAGTCGAGCGTGGTTGGAGACAGGTCCGCGGGAAGGAAAACGCCATCTGTCGACTGCACGCAACGAACGACAAGCTGACCAACCTTCGTGGTCCCGACCGTCTCGTGCCGCTGCAGCCCCTCGGTCATGCCGATCGCGGCCGGGTTGAGCCCGTGAAGCTCCGGCTTGAGGTAGTCGGTCCACGACTCACCGTCTTCGGGCCTGACTAGGTCGACGTATCGGAGCCCAAGACGCTCGACCAGAGCCGGTTTGACCGCGGCGCCGATCACCTCGAGCGCGAGACGAAGGGACTTCGCGAAGTGGTCGAACGTGTCGTAGCGGTTCGTGTGTAGCACTATCGCGTTCTGCATCACGATGATGCCCGCGGATCGCTCCTTGTTCTGAAACTCCCAGCGAGAGTGCTCGCGAATCTCGGGCTGAAGGCCGGGGCGCAAGAGGATCTCGTGACCGCGTCCTTCCTCGAAGCGCGGGTAGCCGCTTCGGCGGAGGCTTTCTTGGATGTCGTCGATGTAGTCCCCCATCTTCGCCACGTGAGAGATCCGCACCTGAGCAAGGACCATAACCAACGGAGATTTATGGAGTTTGAGCGGTGGACGCGAACGCTTCATCGACGAACCTTACAGTTCACATTACACATCGAGGGATGGCCTGACAAGGTCCCGGGGCGGACCCAGGAGCGGGTGCGGTGCTCGATTCGTCGCACCGGCCGCTTGGAGCGCGGAGGTGTTCGACGAGCGGCGGAGGCCACCACATGCTCAGCGTGTGGGTGACGGACGCGGCACGTCAAACCTTCCAGGCCGAACGCGGGTCGCCGCCTTCGCGACGTAGAGAGAGAGCCCCCCATGACCCCCCTCGAGATCCCTTGCCGCTGCGGCGACGTCCTCCTCGCCGTCACGGGCGATCCCCTCGTCCAGCTGTACTGCCACTGCGACGATTGCCAGGTGGTCCACGGCGCGGCGTACGTGCCCGAGTCCGTCTATCCGGCGGATGCCGTCCGCGTACTCCGGGGCACCCCGGGCACGTGGAAGCTGAAGAGAAACCCGCGCGTCACGTGCAACACCTGCGGGACGCGCCTCTTCATCGACGTCCTCTCCCTCGGCCTCCGCGGAGTGAACGGCACATTGCTCCCGCCGGGCGAGTTCAAGGCCGCGTTCCACATGAACTGCCGCTTCGCGGTGCTCCCGGTGAAGGACGACCTGCCGCACTTCAAGTCGAGGCCTGCCAGGTTCGGCGGGACCGACGAGACGGTGGACTGGTAGGCGGAGAGACGATGTTCTGTCGCGACGTGAAGCACTGATCCCAGCAATCTCGGCGAGTTAGCCTCCACACGCCCGCTCGACCCCCGCCCGCCTCCCGAACAAATCGACATCGGGAACCAGAAATCGACGTGGGCAGGGGGGGCAAGATCGCCCTTTCTGCGACTTAGGTAGGTGAGAGACACGGAGGCCCGGCGGACCCCGCCGCGGCGCCCGATCAGCAACTCACCCTCACCACGCCGACCCGCGACGGGCCGACGAAAGGACACGTGTGCCATGAATTCCACCGACAAGAACATCATCCGCGCCCTCGAAGATCGCCTCTCCCGCTGCCGCTTCTCGGAGGAGTACGTCGAGACCATCGCCGAGATCACGGCGACGCGCACGCCACGCGCCATCGCGGTCCTCGCGTCCCTCCTCGACAGCACCGGTCCCATCGCCGAGGCGGCCATCGAGGGCCTCCTCTCCTTCGGTGCCGACGCCCTCCCGGCGATGCGCGCATGCGTCGACTCGGACGACGCCGACATGATCCGCCACGGGCACGTGGTGCTCGCGCGCCTCGGCGACGCCGACTCGGTGCGCTGGCTGCACGCCGACGACGAGGAGCGCGCCGAGGCCTACCTCGACGAGATGGGCTTCCTCGATCTGGACGACGCGGACGGCGACGCCGTCGACGAGACCACGAGCACCGCCAACGACGACGCGAAGCCCCGCAAGCACCCCGCAGCCTGAGACCCGCAACGGCACAACGACACAACGACACGGAGAATGACCATGAAGCCGATCATCATGACCACGACCACGATTGCCACGCTCGCCGCCACGACGCCCGCTACGGGCAACGACAACAGCACGCCGAAGCGCGTCCCCGTGCACCCGGCCCGGCTCCTCGCCGACCGCGAGGTGGTCCGCACCATCGAGGGGACGCTTCTGCGACGCGGGGTCGACCGTCAGGACCTCGGGGACGGCGTCGCCGAAGTGCAGACGCGCGCGCTCGAAGCCACCCGGGACAAGCCGATGCCGACCGACGTCGGCGGGTGGAAGGCGTTCTGCTGCACCATCGCCGAGCGGATGATCATCAGCGAGCGCCGGAAGGAAGGAAAGCGGAGCCGCTTCAACATGGGGCCCCGCGAGGACGCCGACGAGCATGCTCCCCTCGCGCGCTCCCCCGGCAAATGGAGGGATCCGGTGGACATGAGCCGCCAGATCGAGGTGCTGAAGGAGCAGTTCGAAGCGGGAGAGATGCCCGAGCTGGGGCAGGAGATCCTGCTGGGGGTCATGGACGACCTGTCCGCGGGGGAGATCGGAGAGGAGCTCGGTCTCTCCGAGAGCGCGGTGAAGAACCGCCTCTGGCGCATGCGCCGGCTCTTCAGGGCCAAGCTGGCATCGCTGGGGATGCTCATGCTGATGCTCCTCGTCGCGGTGCTCTTCTCGGCACCGTTCGGCGGGATGGCAAGCCGCGACACGGATCCACCGCCGGTTCCCCCTCCCATGGTGGCGACGACCGTCACCCCGCTCGAGCGGGCCACCGCATTGCGCAGCGAGGCGCTGCAGGCGTGTGCAGCGAATCGGTGGGACCTGTGCGTGAACCGCCTCGATGAGGCCCGGAAGCTCGATCCTTCGAGCGACGAGGCCCCCGGTATTCGCGACGCGCGGGTCCGTGCCGAGCGTGCCCTCGACGACCAGGATCGCCAGCTCGAAGCGAAGCCGCGTCCGTGACCTGACGACGCTGCGCAAGAAATCGACCTCGGGATGCGCGACGAAATCCCGACTTGGGCGATACCCCCTGTGAGAGGGACGACGCTGGTCTGGCAATCCCGCCGGGCCGGCGTCGTCTCGTTGAAGACAGGTGACCCATGACGACCATGAACAAGAAACCCGGACTGCAGAACACGGTGGCCCGCGCGGAGGCTCTCTCCGACGGGACCACGAAGCACTTCACCAACGCGAGCCAGCCGCTCACGTTCGGAGGTGCGACGCACACGGTGACGGAGGTGACGACGAATCTCGGACAGATCGTCTCCCTCCGCACCGCGACGACGGACGCGCAGGGAACCGCGAAGGCCAAGGTGGCGGCGGAGACGACGCAGCTGCCGCCTCTTCTGCTCTTCATGGCCGCCTTCCTGGCGTTCGTGAAGGCGACGTTCGGCAATCAGCCGGACGTCCTCGCCGACTTCGGCATCGCGCCGAGGAAGGCACCGACGCCGCTGACCACCGAGCAGAAGGCGGCGGCCGCGGCGAAGCGCGAGGCGACACGCAAGGCGCGTGGCACCACGGGCCCCGTCGCGAAGAAGGCGATCGTCGGCAACGTGATCGGCGTCACCGTGACGCCCATCACCGCGCCGGTGGCGCCCTCTGCACAACCCGCCCCCGCGGCTGCTCCGGCAGCGGCGACCGGCGGGACGGGGACGCCGCACTCCTGAGCGAGTGCGAGGGAACGGCTTGCTTGCGTTAGGTAGGTAGTCAGGATCGGGGGAGCGCCTTCGCAAGGGGGCGCTCCCCGCGACCTTCTCGCGTGCAGTACTGTGCCCCCTCCTCCGATGCGGGTCCTCCTCTTTCTCTCCTTCCTCTCCGCGGCATGCGGTGCCCGCTCGGAGCTCGACACCAACCCACCCGACGCCGACGCCGGAACCAACCCGGGCGATGCGGCCACGGCATCCTGCGTCCCTCCCGACGCCGCCGCGCCCGCGACGTGCTCGACATGGCAGGTCGCCGGCCCCGACCTCCTCATCTCGGAAGCGGCCAACGGCTCCACCGCTTCCCAGAGCCTCGGCTCCATCATCCCCGTCGGCTGCGGGGTGCTTCTCTCGTGGACCACCTCGATGTACGTCGATCCGCAGACCTCCACGCTCACCTTCACGACGCGCGGCGTCGCCTTCGACGGAACCACGACCGGTCCCGAGACCACGCACTCCTCTCTCACGGTGATGTCCCAGAGCAGCGGCTCGATCGAGCTTGCCTCGGGCGCGACGGGCGTCGGAGCCCTCGTGATGGACGAATTCAACTGCCGCTTCCTGGGCCTCGACGTCACCGGTGCCGATACCGGCGGGCCCGTCACCCAGGCCAGCCCGGGGTGCGGGGGCCTGGCTTCCCTCGGTGCCGCCGGCTTCTCGTACCTCGTGGCCGACGGCGCGGAGGGAAGCACGCCGACCACGCTCGTGACCATCGACGGCCACGGTGGGCCCATCTCGAGCCGGCCGCTCGGAGACGCCCCGGACAATGCGCTGTGGGGACGCCTCGTCTTCGGCGACGGGTCCTTCCTGCTCAACGCGTTTCGTGAGGCCCCCCCGAACGACGTCTACACCGGTGTGCTCCAGCACTTCGACGCGGCGGGCAACTCGCTGTCGCCTCCCGCCGAACAACCCCCGAACGCCGCACCGGTGATGCTCGCGGTCACCCCTTCGGGCGCGCTCGCTTCGTGGTGGCCATCGGACTCGGATGCCGCCTTCGTGCCGCTCGATCCCTCGGGAGCCGAGGCAGGCTCCGTCACGACGGTGCCCATCGTCGACGCTCCCTACGGCGAGGCGCTCGCCTCCACGCCGAGCGGCGATGTCATGGTCACGCTCCTCGAGGACGCCGTCGAGATGAACGACACCTGGACGATCTACGTGCAGGAGCGAGCCCCCGACGGTACGCCGCGCGGTGCGCTCGTCGCATTGCCCAGCCCCAGCGACGCCACCGGCGGCTTCGACCCGGGCGACGTGACCCCCATCGTCGCCGCGGACGGTGTCCACGCGCTCCTCGTGTACGTCAACGGCGGGGTCTTCACGCGACCTCTCCGGTGCGCCGATTAGGCCCGACCACGGCATGGAATGCCGTGGTCCGCGATGCGACGAATCGTCAGAGCTCACAGCTGGCCCCCGTCATATGACTTCGTGCTTCCCGCTGCCCCCGGGATCCCCCGGAAACACTCGTCCACGCTTGCAATCGTAGACACGTCGTTATACCGTCAGCGTCGTCGTCGATGCGCCGTCGCCCGCTCGTTCTCGCGCTCGCTCTCCTCCTCGTGCCCGCCGGCGCGCACGCTCAGCCTCCTCCCCCGGCGCCCGTCGTCACCGCCCCCGTCGTCGTCTCGCACGTCGACGCGATGTATCCCGCGAGCGCCGTCCCGACCCAGCAGCACATCGACGTGGTGCTCGCGGTCACCGTGGACGCCGATGGCAACGTGAGCCGGGTCGACGTGCTGGAGTCCGGGGGCGCCGAGGTCGACGAGGCCGCAAAGACGGCCGTCCGCCAGTGGAAGTTCCGGCCGGCGACCAAGGCGGGTCAGCCCATCGCGTCGCGCATCAAGGTCCCCTTTCACTTCGCGCCGCTCGCTCCTCCGCAAGACATCACGCCGAAGCCTCAGGCCGACACGGTGGTGCCGGGCAACGTGGTGGGCCAGCAGTCGGGAGGACAGGGGGTGACCGGACCCTCTCCCGAGTCGCTCGGTGGGACGGCTCCTCCCCCTCCACCGCCTGCGCCGCCGGCTCCTCCGCCTCCTCCGCCCCCGGTCCTGCTGCAGGACGTGGAGGTGCACGGACGCACGGCGCCGCCGCTCCAGGGAGCGAGCGACTTCCGCATCCGCATCGAGGAGCTGAAGGACATTCCGCGCGCCAACGCGAGCGACATCCTCAAGCTCGCGCCGGGGATCATGCTGCAGAACGAGGGCGGCGAGGGGCACGCGGAGCAGGTGTTCCTGCGAGGGTTCGACGCGCGCGAGGGGCAAGACCTGGAGCTCACCGTCGGCGGCGTCCCCATCAACGAGGCGGGGAACCTTCACGGCAACGGCTACGCCGACACGCACTTCATCATCCCGGAGCTCATCCAGGGGCTGCGCGTGCTCGAGGGTCCGTTCGATACGCGGCAGGGGAACTTCGCCGTGGCGGGGAGCGCGGACTACGAGCTCGGTCTCGAGCAGCGCGGGCTGACGGCGAAGTACACGCAGGGCTCTTACGGCACCCAGCGCGCGCTCCTCACGTGGGGACCGAAGGACGAGAGCACGCACACCTTCGCGGCGGCGGAGATCTACAAGACCAGCGGCTACGGCGAGAATCGCGACGCGCAGCGGGCGACGGCGTACGGCCAGTACGAGGGCAAGCTCGGCGCGCACGGCTCGTGGCGCGTGACGGCGCAGGGCTACACGACGAACTACCACTCCGCGGGCGTCATCCGGGAGGACGACTACGACGCGCATCGCATCGGGTTCTTCGACACGTACGATCCCCGGCAGGGGGGCGACTCGTCGCGCTACTCGATCGCGGCGGACGTGGAGTCGAAGACGGGCGACACGCTGCTCGGTCAGCAGGTGTTCGTCATCGATCGGTCGATGCGTCTGCTCGAGGACTTCACGGGCTTTCTCCTCGACGTGCAGACGCCCCTCCAGCAACCCCACGATCAGCGAGGAGATCTCATCGATCTCTCGGTGAGCGAGCAGACCATCGGGGCGCGCGGCTTCGCCCGGTGGGAGACGCGCGCGCTCGACCAGCGGCAGGAGCTCGA
>Ga0182030_10006074_pt1 | contig 25525 bp, 23 predicted proteins | sample 812S3MmetaG_FD_121299 | JGI IMG/M metagenome (GOLD analysis project Ga0182030, IMG submission 121299) | Permafrost microbial communities from Stordalen Mire, Sweden - 812S3M metaG (Illumina Assembly) | ecosystem: Environmental > Terrestrial > Soil > Wetlands > Permafrost | place: Sweden...
ACCCGGAACGTGCTGACCAGGCTGGGTTAAGCCCTCACGTCGCGGGAGGATCAGCCCCGGTGATCCTTCGCGAGGCCGAGATCAGGGGCAGCGTGGGGAACGATACGGTATGGGCCAAGCGTATGGTCCGACAGTGGAGGCTCAATGGAATTCGGCATTTTCCTGAACGGTTACATCCCGGGTCCCGGTGCCCACGACACCGAGTCGGAGCACGGCGAATTGATGCGAGAGGCGGACTACGCGATATTCGCCGACAAGCACAACTGGAAGTACGCCTGGTTCGGCGAGCACCACTGCCTGACGGAGTACAGCCACATGTCGGCGCCAGAAGTGGTCATGGGCCTCGTCGCAGGTCAGACGGACTATATCCACCTTTCCTCCGGCATCAACAGCTTGTCACCGCGCAAGGAGCACCCGGTGCGCCTGGCCGAGCGGGCGGCCATGCTCGACCATGTCACCGGACGTCGCTACGAGTGGGGGACGGGCCGTGGTGCCGGCAGCCACGAGATGGCCAGTTTCAACATCCTGGATGTGAACTCGACCAAGGCCGAGTGGGACGAGGTTGTCCGGGAGATCCCCCGGATGTGGGAGCAGAAGGACTACTCCTACTTCGGCGAGCATTTCACCGTGCCCACGCCCCACAACGTGCTGCCCAAGCCGTATGGACAGGGGCACCCGCCGATCTGGGTCGCGTGTGGCAATCCGCCCACGTTCCAAAAGGCGGGAGAGCTCGGGATCGGGGCGATCGCGTTCAACTTCGAGCCGATCTACAACCTGAGGGGCCGCATCGAGGCCTACAAAGAAGGCATCGCGAAGTGCGAGAATCCCCTTGGCCAGTTCAAGAACGACAACATCATGATGACCAACGCGGTGCTCTGCTTCGAGGACCGCACCAAGGCGAGGAAACTGGCGCTCGAGCGCGTCAGCGGCTACCTCGTGACGATGGTCAACCTCTATCACGACACCATGCCCAAGTCGCTCGACGCCATTACGTGGCCCGACGCCCCGCTCTTGTTGAAGGACTTGATCGCAGGGGGAGACCCCGACGAGTTCCTCGATCAGCTGATCGAGGCCGGGATCATGTTGGTCGGCAACCCCGAGGAGGTCTCCGAGCAGCTCGATTCCTATAAGTCGGTGGGCTGCGACCAGTTGGTGTTCGGATTGCCTCAGGACCTGCACCCCGACGAGAACCTCGAGCTCCTCGAGGTGTTCGGCGACCAGGTCATTCCCGAGCACGACCCCGACCGCATCCACTCCACCGATCGCTATCGCGCCACTGCCGTGCCCAAGTACGAAACGTTCAACCAGCCGCTCCCCGACGTGGTCTGGCCGACGGTTCTGCCCGTCACGGCCAGCGAGCGCGTCTGACCGGGACGCGTCAGAGTCCGCCGAGCGTGTGGAAGGCGACGGCGGCGGCCGTCGCGACGTTCAGCGAGTCGACCCCGTCCGCCATCGGGATGTGGACCACCACGTCTGAGGCCGCCCGGGCCGACTCGGTCAGGCCCGGTCCTTCGGCGCCCAGCATCACGGCCACGCCCACGAGATGTCCCGGGCCGGCCGTCTTCGCCTTGAGCTCGGCGAGGCTGACGACCGGGACATCGCCGCCGCCCGCGGGGCGTGGTGCGAGTGCGGCCACGACGAAACCGGCCGCCCGCACCTGGTGGAGCCCGGTGGGCCACGGGAGCAGCCGGGCGAAGGGGATGTGGAGGACATGCCCGACGGAAACCCGGACCGACCGGCGGTAGAGCGGATCGGCGCAGGTCGGACTCAGGAGGACGCCGCGCACCCCGAACGCGGCCGCGTTGCGGAACAGGGCTCCTATGTTCTCGTGGTCATTGAGACCCTCGAGGACGGCGACGAGCGGTAGTCCGTCCGAAGTCGACGCTGCCGACGCGGCGGTCAGCAACTGCCCGGTATCGAAGGGGGTCGGACGGTCCGCGACCGCGACCACCCCGCGATGGAGGGCGAAGCCCACCGTGCCGGCGACCACGGCACGAGACCCGACGTACACCGGCGCCCCCCGGGCCCTCGCGGCCGCTACCAGGTCAGCGGCCGCCGTCACCTGGTGGTCGTCGACCAGCAGCGAACGCACCCGGTACTCGGAGGTGAGCAGTCGGGCGACGGCGAGCCTCCCTTCGACCACGAAAACCGACCCGTCGGCCTCCATCCGGCTCCTCTTCGCCGGGTCGTTGAGGTCCCGATAGGGGTCGAGGCGGGGATCGTCGGGGTCGACCACCGCAATGAGGGGGCCCGGCGGGGCACCAGGTGGCTGCTTGGGAACGTACGACACGCCGCCAGCCTCGCGTAAGCCGTCGGCGCGGCATTCCTACACGGGCGGGCGCAGGCCGTCCTCAATCATGGCCAGCAACCGTGCGCTCTGTCCGGCTGTCAGGGTGGCACTCATGCACATGGCACTGAGGAGCTGCATCAGGTCCGGCCCGTCGATGTCCATGCGCACCTCACCGGCCTGCTGGGCCCGGGTGAGCACAATGCTCAACGCGCCTTCGATGCGTTCGCGCGCCGCCACGCGGAGGTCCGGATTCTTCTCGAAGGCCTCGTGCAGCTCGTTGAGGAACCTCCGCTTGCCGCTGGCGTACCGAACGAACGCCTCGAGCCACGCCACCAGGGCCGGCCAGGGCTCCTTGGCCACGACCACCGACTCTGCGACGCCGATCAGCTCGTCGACATCCTCCCGGTAGACGGCCTCGACGACGCCGATCCGCTTCGGGAAGTGCCGATAGAGGGTCCCCACGCCCACGCCGGCCTCTTTGGCGATGGACTCCATCGACGCCCCGCCGCCCTGTTGGGCGAAGACGGTCCGCGCCGCCGAGACCAGTCGTTCGTAATTCCGCTTTGCGTCGGCTCGCATCGGGCGCCCTGCGTCGCCGACGCGGGGAAGATCCGCCTCACCCAACTCCGTCCTCAGTTCAACGGCCATCGTTCCTACATTCCTCCCGACCCGATCTTCCCTCTTGCAAAACGGAGGCACCCTCCGTATAATAAACGGAGGAAGCTTCCGCTTACCCACGTTAGCAGCGGAAAGATCGGATAACAATGCCTTCACTTGCCATTCTCGGGACGCGCCCCGCGCCCGACACCGGGTCGAATCCGGGCTGGTCCAGCCGGATTCGGGCCCGGCTCAGCCACCCAACCGTGTTCCTTTTCGTGATCCTGACCGCCCAGTTGATGGTGGTCCTGGACACGACGATCGTCAACGTCGCGCTCCCGCACATCCAAGAAGGCCTCCGCCTCTCGGGGAGCGACCTTTCCTGGGTCTTGAATGCCTACCTGCTCACCTTCGGTGGCCTCCTCCTTCTGGGGGCACGTTCCGGAGACCTCCTCGGCCGGCGCCGGACATTCCTGGCCGGCATTGCCATCTTCTCCATGAGCTCTTTGTTCGGAGGGTTGGCCGTCACCGGGTGGATGCTCCTGTCGGCCCGCGCCCTGCAGGGGGTGGGTGCCGCGCTGGCGGCGCCGTCCTCGCTGGCCCTGTTGACCACGGTGTTTTCCGACGGCCCCCAGAGGGTCCGGGCCATCGGCCTCTTCACCACGGTGTCGGCGGCCGGCGGGGCGATCGGCCTGGTGGCCGGGGGCGCGTTGACGCAACTGGTGTCCTGGCGCTGGGTGATGTTCGTCAACGTCCCGATCGGATTGGCGGTCTGGGCGCTGGGGCGCACGGCGGTGCAGGAAACGGAGCGTCGCCACGGCCACTTCGATGTCGCCGGGGCTCTCACTTCTACCTTGGGCATGGGCGGCATCGTCTTCGGGTTGGTCGAGGCGGGCGCCGACGGATGGTCGAGCCCACTGTGCGCGGGCGCTCTCGCCGCCGGCGTGCTTCTCCTCGGTGCGTTCTTCCGCATCGAGACCCGCGCCGAGGAACCGATCGTCCCCTTGCGGCTCTTCGCCAGCGGGACGCGCACCGCCTCGAATGTCGCCCGGGGACTGACGTACGCCGGAATGTACGGGATGTTCTTCTTCGTCGGGCAGTTCCTCCAGGACGTGCTGGGCTACGCACCCCTGCGGACCGGACTGTGCTTCCTGCCCATGCCGATCTCGGTGTTCCTGTCGTCCCAGTTGGTGAGCAGGGTCCTGGTCGGCCGGGTCCGGCCGAAGGCGCTCATCATGAGCGGCATCGGCATGACCATCGTCGCGCTGCTCTTGGCGAGCCAGCTTCACGCCGGCACTTCGTTGCCGCAGATCCTCGCCGTGATCGTCCTGATGGGCCTGGGCTCGGGGACCGCCATGGTGCCCCTGACCACGGCCGGCCTCGCCGGGGTCGAACCCGCTGATGCGGGCGCCGCATCAGGCCTGGTCAATGTGACCCAGCAAGTCGGCGCCGCCCTCGGATTGGCCGTGCTCGTGACCGTCCTCGGGGTGGCCGCGGGTCATGTGCAGCTGAGAGCCGGCGGCGGCGCGACGGCAACCGTGATCCACGGTCTCGATGTGACGTTCGGCGTTGGCGCGCTGTTCGGACTCGCTGCGCTGGCCATGGTGGCGTTTCTGGTCCACCTGCCCGCTGCCGCGACCAACGCGGCCTTGGTGCCGGGAGAGTGTGAGCGTGAAACGTTCGCACTCTCCGACGGAGAGGACTTCGAATGGTCGGACCCGGAGCTGGTGGCGTAGACAGTCACCGGCTCCGGTTGAGCCCTCACCGACGCCGATGTCGCCCCCGGGGCCGCCGCCCGAGGGCGAAAGTACCGAGGATGGAGGCCATCCCGACCAGCGCGGCGACCAGGGCGGCGTTCCCGTAAGGGGGGGTGAAGGAGAATACGACCCGGGTTGTCCCCGAACCGACGGCAACAGACTGAAATCGGGCGGTCGATCGAATGGGTTCGTTCGACGCCCCGACCTGCACGTGCCACCCCGGCATGGGGAGCTCCAGTCGGTGCAGCACGGCCGGGCCGGAGCACGTGAGCGTGACGGCCTCCACTCCCGCAGGTCGGATTCCACACGGCGCGCCTGTTGTGGTGAAGAAGGGAGTGGGTGAAGGAAGCCGCCATACGTCTGCGACGGAGTCGGCATAGACGCGGCGGGGGGCTGGGGTCAGCCGGGCCGGCGGCCACGGGGACCCGGTGACATCCGCACCCGACGCCGGGGTCACCACGAACTTGACCCCCGCCGCTTCGTAGGCCGCCAGGTGGTCCGTGAGCTCTCGGGCCGGACCCGGACCGGCCGGATCGGACTCCGTCGTTCCGGTGAAGATCAACGGGTCGGTGTTGTCGTCGAGTGATCTCTGGATATAACCCGTGAAGTCCTTCGGCACGGGCAGGTCGTTCACGTTGATTTCGGCCAACCCGAAGAACGAGCCGAAGTTGGGTTGAATCGGGCCCAAGGTGGCGAAGCGGGAGAGGCCGATGTGCCGCTGCAGGAAGTGGATGAGGGCGATGTCGCTCGGCGCGGGCCGCGGTGCGGAGAGCAAGGGCACGGTGAAGAGCACGGCGGCCTCGAGAGCCACGGCACCCGCGACCACCAACCGCCCGATCCGCCTTCCCCTGGGCACCCTGCCGGCGTACGAAAGTAGGCCCCCCGTCACCACGGCGACGACGCCGGTGGCGGCCAGGGCGACGCTGCCCACCGTGAAGGCGTGGCCATGCGAGTACCCCCTGGCGGAGGTCACGACCGGCCACGCCTGCGCGGCCGCCCAGGCGATGATGCCAAGAGAGACAGCTCCTGCTCCCACGATGAACGGGGGGCGGAAGGCCCGACGGGCCATGTCGTCAATACCGAAGGTGGCCAGCACAATGACGGCAAGTTCCCATGAGGCCTGGGAGTACCGATAGAAGACGATGGAATGGAAGGCGGGAAGGTGATTGAGGAGGTGGCTCAACGTGGCGACCCCGAACGTCTTGCTCATGGCCGCGAGCACCCAGAGGCCGAGAGCGATCCGCAGACCGCGGCATCGGGCTCCCAGGAGTCCCAGGAGCGCGCACACGACCACAGTGGCGTCGAGATAGCCGCCGATGTTGCTCCACATGGTCGTCAGCAGCGACGAGGATCCTCCGGATTGCAATCCGAAAATGGGCCCGAACCCATAGGGGAGGATGGTCTGGGCCAGGCTCTGAATCGGGAGGGAGATGTTGGCGAAGGCGCCCGAGTGGGATCCGACGTTGGCGTGGGGGAGGTAGTCGACGAAGGCTACGAGCGCCGGCGCACCGAGGAGTGCGCCGACAATTGCTCCCAGCGCCAGCTTCGCGGCCATGGCTCGTCGGCGTTCCGGCAGGGAGACAAGTCGCACCGCGGCCCACAGCGCGACGAGAAGGCCGTCGAGGTAGGCGACCTCGGGAAACCCGGCCACGATGGAGAGTCCCAGCGCGACCGCCAGGAGGCGCCAGCCGTGGTTGCGGGACGCCAACGAGGCCTCCCGGGCTCGCTCGACGCCCAGCAGCGCCAGCGGGAGGAACGCGACGGGGTTGGCCGTGGCATGTTCGAACCAGGCGAGAGTGCCGCACAGCCCAAAGGCCACGCCGCCCGCGGTCGAAGCTGCGCGCCCCAGGTCCAATCGCCGGAGGAGGAAATACGTGGCGTAGCCCGCCACCAGCTCGAGCAGGATGTGGAATACCACGAACCCCAGGGCGTCCTGGAGCAGGAGGACGGGCGGGAAGAACGCTGCCGACTGCATCTCGCCGGCCAGCGGCGAGCCCAGACCTTCGTACGGGTTCCACCACGGGACATGTCCGTGGAGCCAATCTGTCGCGGCCAGATGGCCCACGGACATGGTGATGTAGCCCGCATTGGGGTCGATGAGGGGAAAGCCCGGGACCGCCTGGTCAGCACCCCCGCTTTGCAGGTCGGCGTAGAGCTGGACCGGATTCGTCGTGACGACATGCAGCAGAGTCGGCATGTTCACGGCCAGGATCGTCAGGCCGACGATGGCCAGGGGAAGGCTGTGCGTACGAGTGCCCAGCCACCAAAGCCGATTCCGAAGCGGGACCACGGTGCGCCGATGGTAGTTGGGGACGATCCCCCTCCGGCTCAGATCACGGTCGCCTCGAGCTGACCCGGCCGTGGTGTCCTAGTAGCGACCCGAGTATTCCCCCGCGTTCAGCCGCTTGCGCGGCCCGGCCAGGTAGAAGGCCGCGACGGCCGCACCGATGATTCCGAACAGGAACCACCCGCCGATCATTCCGGCGATCCACAGCGCCTTCCATTTTCGGGCTACCGATAGAGCGGGTCGTCTCGCCACGTCGACGACTGCCCAAATGACGACAGCGAGCGACGCAAGATTTATGAAGAACAACAGTCCGTTGCTCATGGTTCCTCTTTCCAGCAAATCGCGGCCTGTTCTCAAGGACCGGAATTCGATTCGCTTACAGGAGTATTTTACCGGCGAACCTGTGGGTGCTCTTAGAGGTTCGTGAGTTTCTGATCAGAATCCGGTGCAACGGATTTGCTGCGTCGCGGGATACGTCGCCTTGTCAGGACGCTTCGAGAGAGAGGTGAACCGCGACCGTTTCTTGACCATCTGCGCGCCCGAAGCGTTTCTTTAGCCAGTCGGCAAGTCGGGTGGCCTTGAACTGCCAGCCGTACTTCGCCGCCAACGCGCGCTCAGCCGCCGCGACGGCGTCCGGCGAGCTCGCCACCGTGCCGGTTCCCGCGTACCTGATGGCCGAGGGCTGCACACGCCCTCGCATGTTGCAGACCTGTACTTCAACTGCGGGGTTGCGCGACAGCCGCTTCGTCTTCCACGCGTTGCTCCCCGTCGTGAACACATAGGTCCCGTCCGCACCGGTGATCCAGACGGCACTCGAGACCGGCGAACCGTCCCTTTTGAACGTGGTGAGCGATATGTACCGCGCCCGATCCAACTCGTTCATTGCCGTCCGCTCGTCCGGGTCACACGCCGACGGTAGCACCGAGCAATGCGTTTCCTGTGTAACGATGGGCTCACGAGGCCTTCACCCTCCGTGGGCGGAGGCAAGCTGCGACCCGGATTGAGCGGCAGTGGGGTCAGGAGGTAGGGAACATGGATGAAAACGAGATGATCTCCCGCGGAATGGAGATCTTCGAGGAGTGTTATCGCGGGGTCGTTCCCATGCCGGCGGTCGATGCCCGGGAGTTCTCGGGCATGACGATGAAGATGTTCAACGACTTCTGGGGGGATGGCCGGCTCAGTTTTCGGGAGAAGCGCCTCATCGTTCTGGGGATCCTCGCCGGTTCGGGTGCCGATCCGTCGCTCTTCACGGTTCACGCCAAATCAGCTCTTCGTAATGGCGAGATGACCGCGGATGAAGCCCGGGCGGTCGTGCTCATGGCTCTTCCTTACGTCGGGTTCCCCAAGGCGTCGCCGATCTTCGTCGCAACGGAAGCGTTGATCGCCGAGGAATCCAAACAAGAAAGTGGTACGGACGCGGCCGCGCCTACAACGTAATTCTGACAAGCTGCGACGGTCGAGTCATTGGGTGTACTGCACCAGGGAAAGCGACTCGAGATCTCTGATCGCGGCGCAGGATCGCTTTGCCATCGAAATGAACATGTCGTCCGCGTCCTGCGAGCGTTCCGCCGTCGCTCCGTAGATGCATCCCAGAACAGTGATGAACGGGCCCTGCAACTGGCCGAGCCGGTAGTCGTCGAAGCAGTCGCTCCTGGAGTACTCCTGCACGCCTCGTCGTCTGAGCTCGTCAAAGTAGAGAGATACCAGATCGCTCTCCCATCTTCGCCGGTCTTCAGGTCGAAGCGCTGTTCCGAGGAAGTATCCGAGATCACGGCCCGGAGGTGCGACGCCCACCGTCTGCCAATCGAGTGCGGACACGCCTCGACCCGTTGGAGGAAACATGAGATTGTCGAGGCGGTAGTCCCCATGGACGACGGCATACGGAATTGGTCGGGTCAACAGCCAGGGGCAGATCGCCTCGGCACAACCGTGGAGGGTATGGATGTCCTCCTCGCCGAGGGCATCGAATCGCATGACGAACTCGTCAACCGCCTTCGCGAAGATCTCTCCGACAAACTGCGCACTTGCTGCGTCCGCTAACCCCAGGCCCGTCATATCGGGAAGTGTGCTGTCATTCCAGCGCGGTGCATGCAGGGCCGCGAGGTTTGCCACGGCATCTTCCGCTTGGTTGAGCGAACAACTCTCGACCTGTACTCCGGGCTGAGCGGGGTGCAGATCCTCCAAAAGGAGAGTGAAGTCGGTTCCGTCATCGGTGATGGCGGAATACCAGCAGCGTGGGGTCGACACGTCCACCGTGGCCGCGATCTGGGAGTAGAACATCACTTCATTTCGATACCCATCGGCCACCCGCTGGCGGGCCTCCAGTCCTCCACCCGCCATTTTGACGACCAGACTGGACGGGCCCGTAGGCAGACTGGACGGACCCGTAGGCCCCACATCGGAGTAGGTCAGAGTGACCCTGTAGCTGCGTCCCATTTGTCCGATTCCAATGGGTTCGCACTGCGCCTCGGTCACATTCCCGCGCAATCCGCAATGCGCGAGGGCGCGAGTGAACCACTCGGGAGTCAGGCCAGCGACATCTCTGGCCACGGGTTCTATCGTGTCGAAGGTGTCGGTAGACGTCGTGAAAACATAACACCACGTACGCTGGGCGGATTGGCGAAAAGAGAGGGAGGAACGAAAAGGTGGCCAGTGGATGGAGCGAGAATGCAAAGAGCGGGAGATGCCCGGGACCGGTGGAGTCGGCGTGACACTCAGCGCGCCTGATCCACCCGAGGCTGAACTCCCCGAACTCGGGTTTTACACATTGGCCGGGCATGCCAATTCCTCGAGGGAGCTCGTGGACGAGGTGCGGCTCGGAGAAGCCATGGGATTCGGCTCCGTCTTCATTTCGGAGCGGTTCGACAAGAAGGAGGCCGCAGTCCTCTCGGGTGCCGCAGGAGCGGTCAGTGATCGCATCACGATCGTCACGGCGGCCACCAATCACAACACTCGGCATCCGATGATCACGGCCGCAATGGCTCGCACCATGCAAAGTCTGACCGGTGGCCGTTTCGTGCTCGGTCTCGGTCGGGGTATCCCGTTGTTGCAGGATTCATACGGCCTCGGCCGGATCACGACCGCGCAGCTCGAGGACTTTGCCGGGCTCATGCGGCGCCTCTTCAGCGGAGAGCTCATCCTCAATCATGTTGGGCCGGCAGGCTCGTTCCCCCTGCTCTACCTCCCGCACCTCGACGAACCTCTCCCGCTGGGGCTCGTGGCCTTTGGCCCCAACTCGCTCGACTTGGGCGGTCGCTGTTTTGACGAGGTGATCCTCCATACGTACTTCACGGAAGAGACGACCCGGCGCTGTGTCGCGCGGGTACGGGAGTCGGCCGAGCGTGCGGGGAGAGATCCCGATTCGGTGCGCGTCTGGTCTTGTTTCGCCACCATCGGTGATCATATCGACGAGGACCTGAGGCTCAAGAAGACGGTGGGGCGGCTCGCCACCTATCTGCAGGGATACGGGGACCTGCTGGTCCGTACCAACGGGTGGGATCCCGTGGTGCTCGAACGGTTCAGGGCCGACGAAATGGTGGCCGGCTTCTCCGGGGGATTTGATTCGGTGGCCACGACACAGCAACTTGCGCACGTCGCCACGTTGCTGCCGCCTGAGTGGTTGGCGCAGAGCGCGACGGGTACGCCCGAGCAGTGCGCCACGGCCGTGCGTCAGCAACTCGAATTCGGGTGCGACGGGGTGATCATGCACGGGGCGACCCCGCACGAGCTCGCTCCCGTGGTGGCGGCCTATCGGGCCGCGTTCGGATCCAGTACCAGCTCAGCGAAATGAGGAGGAGCGTCAGCGAAATGAGGAGGAGCGATGGGTAACGCCGATGCGTTGCTGCAAGAACTGCTGGACAAGCAGGCGATCACGGAAGTCATCTACCGTTACGGACGTTCAATGGACCGGCTTGATCGGGATCTCGGACGGTCCGTCTTCTGGCCGGAGGCGACGGCCGACTACCACCAACAGATGTATCAGGGCACCGGATACGGGTTCATCGACATGGTGATGGAAGCCCACCCCAATTTCGCCGCTCACTCCCACCAGTTCTCCAACATCCTCATCACGGTCGATGGGGACACGGCAACCAGTGAGACGTATGGCGACGTGACGTTGCGACGGCTGGACGAGGACGGCCGCTGCATCGACAGTCGCAACCTCGGCCGCTACGTCGACCGTTGGGAGAAGCGCGGAGGCGAGTGGCGCATCATCGAACGGACCTATCTCCACGACTTCGATCAGAGCGGTGCATCGGCGGGGGACTTTCTGACTACGGGGAGGCGCGACCGCCTCGACGCCAGTTACTTCCCGGACGACGTGTGACGGAATGTTCACGCTGCGATTCGACATGCGGGCGCCGGGGAACGGCGCGCCCACCACAGAGCTCTATGGAGCGGCACTCGATATGGCCGAATGGGCGGAGTCCCGTGGCTGTGTCAGCGCTTTGCTGTGTGAGCACCACACGGCGAGCGACGGCTATCTCCCCTCGCCGACACTGCTGGCGAGTGCGATGGCGGCCCGCACCAGTTCGCTCCCGATCACGATCGCCGTGGTGCTCCTACCCCTTTATGACCCGGTGCGGCTCGCCGAGGAGATGGTTGTCCTCGACATCATCAGCAAAGGCCGCGTGTCATTTGTCGCGGCCATCGGCTACAGGCCGGTCGAATACGAGATGTACGGCGTCGACTACCACAACCGGGGGAGGATCGCCGAAGAGAAGCTGGGCGTGCTCCTCCAAGCCAAGACGGGTGAGCCGTTCGAGTACGAGGGCCGGCGGATTCACGTGACGCCCGCTCCCGTGACCTCGGGTGGGCCGTTCATCGCCTGGGGCGGTGGGAGCATTGCCGCGGCAAAGCGCGCCGGGCGTCATGGCATCGGGTTCTTTGCGCAAAAGGGGGATCCGGCACTCGGTGTGGCGTACGAAGAGGCATCACGCCAAGCGGGTCATGAACCGGGCATGTGCATCCTGTCGTCTGTCGATTCGCCGACCACCGTGTTCGTGGCCGAGGACGTCGATCGTGCATGGGAGGAGCTCGGCCCGTACCTGATGCACGACGTGCTCAGCTATGCCGAATGGAATGAGGGCAACGCAGACACGGCCAGCTTGTCCTTTGTCTCGACGGCGGAAGAGCTGCGCGCGGAGAACCGCAGCCACCGTATCTTCGGTGTGGACGAGGCGATCGAGTTCGTGCGCGGTGGGGCGCCCCTGGCCCTTCATCCGCTCATAGGCGGGCTGCCGCCCGAGGTCGCCTGGCGCTATCTGCGGACTGCGGTCGATGAGGTCATGCCCGCAGTCGCCTCATGACGGTGGGCTTCGCACCGGCGGACGGCGTCCATGAGTGAGGCATTTCGGGCGAAGTACGGCCCCTGGGCTGTTGTGGCGGGTGCGTCGGACGGCACGGGTGCCGCGTTCGCCGAGGAGCTGGCTCGTCGCGGTGTCAACGTCGTGCTCGTCGCCCGCCGGGGCGCCCTGCTCAATGAGGTGGCAGCTCGTCTCGGTGTCGAGACGAGGGTGGTGGTCCTGGACCTCAGCACCGACCACGCCGGGGCAGAGCTGGCGGCAGCCACAGCCGACCTCGAAGTCGGCCTGTTCATCTACAACGCCGGGTCAGACCCCAGGAGCCTGCTGCTGCTCGACCAGTCGATCGACGACCTGCAGGCGCTCGTCCGCCGGAACTGCACCACCGCCCTGCACGGCGCCCATCACTTCGGCCGGCAGATGGTGGAACGCGGGCGAGGCGGGTTGCTCTTCGTCTCATCGTTTGCAGGGTGGGCCGGCTCGGCCCACATCGCCGTCTATGCCGCAACCAAGGCATTCGACACGGTGCTCGCAGAGGCCCTCTGGGCGGAATGGCGGGACCGCGGCGTCGACGTACTCGCCCTGGTTCTGGGCGCGACCGATACGCCGACACTGAGGCGGCTCTTGGCCGAGCACGGTGGTGACTTCGGTGAGCTCGCCGACCCCGTCGACGTCGCGCTCGTGGGGTTGGACCACTTGGACGACGGCCCCACCTGGAGTTTCGGCATGCCAGACCCGACGGGTCCGTCGCCTCTCGGCGGACTGTCCCGCCGTCAGGCGGTCGAGGCCCTGAGCGCCGGTGCTTCGGCCATGTACGGACCAACCGGAAACTGACCGGGCCTCCCAACGTGGGGAAAGTAGGCCTTGAGCCGGTGATTCCCGTGGTGGTAGATTTGAAATTGGAATTTGTAATATCAAATTATGACCAGTTGGTCGCCCTGTTGCGGAGCCACCATCAGGATCAGCCGGGGCGAGAGGCGGGAGGTGGGGGAACGAAATGTCACATTCGGAGCAAGTCCCCTATCCGCGCGGATGGTTTCAGGTCGGGTACTCCGCCGACTTGGCACCCGGCCAGGTCGAGCCGATCCGGTATTTCGGCCAGGAACTGGTGCTCTTCCGCACCGACGAGGGAGGGCCGCACGTCTTCAACGCTTTCTGCGCGCACCTCGGGGCGCACCTCGGATTCGGCGGCACGGTGCGTGACGGGTGTCTGCGCTGCCCCTTCCATGCCTGGGAATACGACGAATCGGGTCATTGCGTGCGCATCCCGTACGCGGGGCGGATCCCGAGGGGTGCCTCGGTCGACTCGTGGCCGACGGTGGAGCGTTCCGGGCTCATCATGGTGTGGCACGACCCCGGGCACGGTCCCCCTGCCTGGTCGCCTCCGGAACTGAGCGAGTTCGGAAGTCCCGGGTGGACCGACTACCAGCGCTACCAGAAAGTGGTGAAGACCAACATCGACGAGGTCGTCGAGAACATCTTCGACCTCGCCCACGGTCAGTTCGTCCATCAAAACGACAACGGGAATTCCGTGCCAAACGTGACCTACGAGTTCTTTGACCATTCGGCCACGGTCACCTTCGAGAACGACCTGGCTCTGCTCGGCGGCAAGACGCACCACGTGACCACGCTCAATGAGCTGGGAGTCAATGTGAACCGGGCTACCGGCGTCGGATCCAAATCCTTCATCGTCTCCTACACCCCTATTGAGCGAGCCACCCTCGATGTGCATTTTTCATTTGTCACGCCCGAATCGCTACCCGATGACCCGACGGGGGAGATCTCACGCCGGAGCGCGGCAACGACGGTCGAGCTGTTCGATCAGGACATCCCGATCTGGGAGCACAAGACATTCCGTGTGAACCCACTCCTGTGCTCCGGCGACGGACCGATCGGTCGTTACCGGAAGTGGGCCAGACAGTTCTACGGCGACGTCGGCACCGAACCGCTCGGAGGATCGACGTCGTCATAGTCGCCGAGGTCCTTCGGGAGTCTCACCGGTGTGGAAGGGTATCTCGTGGTCAAAATGGCACTTGCCGCCAGTCGTGCTGTTCAAGTTATCGACTACCTCTCAGTGCATCCCGGTCAGCCCCTGAGCTTGACGGAGATATCGCGTGCGTTGGGCATCAACGCGGCCTCCACGCTTTCCGTGTTGGCGGCTCTGGCCGAATCGGGATATGTCGTCCGGCATCCGACTCACAAGACCTACACCCTGGGCGCGGCGCTGGTCGCCGTCGGTCATGCGGCTCTGATGCAGCACCCGACACTCGAGGCGGCCCGCCAAGAGCTTTCACTCCTGGCGGACGAGATTGAAGCGCAGTGCACGGCCAGTGTTCTCATGGGCGACCTCCTTGTTGCCGTCGTGGCGGAAGGGAGGCCGCGCCGTGCGGGGACGTGGTCGCGCATTGGAACCCGGGTGCCCTTCTCGGCCCCCTTTGGTGCGCCGTTCGCCGCGTTCGGCGACGACTCCCTGCGGAACCGTTGGCTCGGTGGGCGGAGCGGCGCCGATCCCGACGAGGCCCGTACGCGTCGACTTGAAGGTGCGCTGATCGAGGTGCGCGAACGCGGCTACGCGGTCTGGCGCGACAGCGAGACCCGGGAGGAGCTCGGCCAAAAACTCCGCATGCTGGACGACGAGCCCGGCGACACCCGATTGCGCCGCGAGGTGATATCGCTATTGCGGGAGCTTTCCGAGGGATTCGTTGCTGTCAACCTCGACTCGGCCAATCTGTTCGATATCGCCAACGTCACTGCGCCGGTGTTTTCACCCTCCGGCGAGGTCATCATGATCCTCACCGGCATCGGTTTCGCCTCACCGCTCGATGGGGCGGGCGTGGCCAAGGTGGGCCTCCGGTTGCAGGCGAGCGCACAGGTCATTGCGATGCGGACGTTCGGGTCGTTTGCCCAGCCGGATGGTTCCCCACAGGAGAGATCGCGCTACCGGTTCGGTAGTTCCACGTCGAAGGAGATTGAGCCGTGAAAGAGGATGCGTCGAATCGAGTCTGTCGGCTCTTGGGCATCGACATCCCGATCCTCCAAGCACCCATGACGTATATCGCGGGAGCGGTGCTGGCGGCCGCCGTGTCGAACGCGGGGGCGCTCGGGATGATCGAGACCGCTTCGGAAGAGGGTCGTAGGGATCTGCAGAAAGTACGTGAGCTGACGGACCGCCCAGTCGGGGCAAATGTGGCCTTGATCATGATGCGGGACCCCGCCGTGATCGACGTGCTGGCCGAGGCGGGCATAAAGACGGTCACGACGTCGGCCGGTGATCCGGGTTTGTTCACTGACCGGCTTCACGACGTCGGCATCACCGTGCTTCATGCCGTCGGGACGCTGCGGGGAGCCATGAAGGCAGTCGATGCTGGAGTGGACGGGTTGATCGTTGATGGCATCGAGGGTGGAGGGTTCAAGAACAGGCACGGCGCGTCGACGATGGTTCTCCTCCCGCTCATCGCGGCGCGCGTCGACTTGCCTTTGATCGCTTCCGGGGGGATCTGCGACGCGCAGTCGATGGCGGCTGCGCTCGTGCTCGGTGCGGACGGGGTACAGATGGGGACCCGCATGCTCGCCTCCGTCGAGGCGCCGGTTCACGACAATTTCAAGAATGCCATCCTCCGGGCCGACGACACGGGGACGACGTTGTTGTCCAATCCGGGGTCTCCGACAATGCGGGTCTTGCGATCGCACCGAACGGAGAGTCCCGCTGATTCCGACCGGGGGGACCTGGCCTCAGTCCTCGAACTGTATTTCTCGGGCGACATGGAGGCGAGTGTCGCCAACACAGGTCAGTCGTCGGCCCGCATCGAAGGCATACTCCCGGTCGCCGACATCATCAATCAGACCTGGACTGGTTGCGTGGCCGCCCTCGAACGTGGACGGGCTCGCCTGGGCACCTGAAGACCCAACGACCTCAGGGGGTGCCGTTCTCCGCGCTGAGTCGGCGATACCAGAGCCGCCATGGCGTCTTGTGGCGTCGCCAAACCTCCGGACCAGATGTGTACGGAGGTCCGATGTGCCTCCGGTTCGACGCCCCTGCTTCGTCGACCTCGTAGACGGCGAGGAACCGGGGTGCTCCCTGATAGGGGGGTCGGATCTCGTGGAGAAGTTCATACCTCACGGCGCGCAGCGCGTGGCGGCGTTCGGCCACCTCGGGCATGTGGACGTTGGTATAGAAGTCATTGAAAATATCAAGATCTGCCTCCGTCGCGTCACCTGGGGGGTTGACGCCCAGAAGGTAGATCGCGTAGGGCGCGACCAAGGCGGGCCCAGTCTCCGCCACGCGGCGGTACAGCAACGACCAGGTCATCCTGAGGCCTTCGCGACCTTCACCTCCGTGATTGTCGCGGTCCGTTCCGGGTAGGTCGGCAGCACTCAGAAATCGGGGAGGCCTAAAGCCGCGCGCGGCGACAGCGAGGAGTTCGTAATCCTCCTCTGTATCGGATTCGCGCGGGAAAGAGCGGGCCGCCGCGTCGGCCGTCTCGGCCTTCGCACCGCCGCGCGCGTCCCATCCCGACCACGCGGTGACAACATCGCTTACCCCGTGTTGTGCCATGAGCCCTCTGCATGCGGATCGTGCCCCTTGGGCCGCATCTCCAGAGATTACAGAAAGATCCCGAGGCGGTGGAAGCCGGGCAGAGCCGCGCCACCACTCGTGCTGATCGACTGAACTTGACCTCCGTTCTCCTTGACGACATGGTGGGTCATCGGAAGAAATCAGCAGAAGGAGTGCATCATGGACAGGGCGGAACTGGCGGATCTCATAGCGACGAGCAGGGTACAAAAGGGGTTCACATGGTCGGCGGTCGCCGATGCCGTCGGTGCCAGCAAGGAGTGGGTGACCGCCGGCTGTCTCGGACAGATGACCTTCGACGCCGCCCAAGCGGCGGTGCTCGTCACACTGCTCGACCTTCCCACCGAGGCCCTCGCGCTCCTGCAAACTCCTCCCCACCGGGGTTCGCTCTCCACTCCCGTCCCGACAGATCCGCTGATCTATCGCTTTTACGAGCTGGTCAGCGTCTACGGCACCACCTTCAAAGAGCTCATCTCCGAGGAATTCGGAGACGGGATCATGAGCGCGATTGATTTCAAAATGCAGATCACCAGGGAAGAGGATCCGGCCGGAGACCGGGTCAATATCTCCATGAGTGGAAAGTTCCTCCCCTACAAGAGGTATTGAGCGGGAACGGCGGGTGAGCGGACAGACCGTCCCGGTGCCAAGCGGGTGCCAAGGGGGTGCCAAGTGGTTGCACGGGGTGAAACGTCCTATGGGAACCTCGTCTCGTGAGCTAATCTGGAGGGCCGGAGTAATCAGAACGCAAATCTTCCGCGAGGGAGAGACGCAAAGCCACGGGACTCACTGAGTTAGCCGGGCCGCCCGAAGTAGCGCAAGCCAGCTATTCCCCGCGGTACCCCCTTCTCGGGCCAAAGAAGGGGAAATGCGCATCAGCCAGCGGGTCGAAAGAGGTCGAGATCCCGGCACCGGGCCGGTCGCCGAGAACGGGCATCGACCGCTCGACACCGTCAGTGCTGACCACGTCATGGGCCAGCCTCACGCCCACTCGCACGCGGCGCAGAGTCCGTCTTCGCGCGGAAGCGGTCCGGGGGACCCAACGCAAGACGTGGTCCTCTTCCCACCGCCGACCGGGCCGCGGCGATTTAGGTTGCCGCGCAGCTCGACATCGATCATCGCCGGGTCGGCGGCCCTGTTCGGCCTGTATCTACTCTGGAAGCTCACGGGGTTCGGAGGCCAGGCCGACTCTTCGGCCATCGCGGAGGCCTTCTTCGTCGTGGCCGGCATATTCGTCGTGTACTCCGCAATCAGCGGTCGCAGAGCGCTGCGAGGGGAGCGGGCGAGAAGTGAGGACCTGCAGGCAGAGCTCGGCCATCAGGCGTTTTTTGACAGACTGACAGGACTTTCCAACCGGACCCTGTTCAGCGAGCGGTTGGCGCACGCGCTCAGTCGACGCCGTGGGCCTTTCATGGTCCACGCCGTCCTGGTGATCGATCTGAACGGTTTCAAATCCATCAATGACTTGCTGGGCCGCGAGGGGGGGGACGAGGTCCTCCGTGTGGTCGCAGATCGCCTGCGTGGCGCGGTGCGCCGGGGGGATACCGTTGCCCGATTCGGGGGGGACGAGTTTGCGGTCCTCTTTGAAGATGTGAACGGTGAGAACCCCATCAGGGTGCTGGTCGAGCACCTTTTGGAGATCATCCGTCAACCCATCATGATCGCCGAACGCGGACTGGTCCTCGAATCGAGCATCGGCATCGCCGTGACGGGGGCGCAGCCGAACTCGGCCGAGGAACTGCTCCGTTTTGCCGACACCGCCATGCATGAGGCAAAGCAGCGACGCCAGAGCCACTACTTCTTCTTCGAGGCGGGCATGCAGATTGCGGTGGCCGAACGGGTACAGCTGGAGGCTGACCTTCGGGGGGCCGGGCGGCGTGGCGAACTCCGTGTTCTCTACCAACCGATTGTCGATCTGACCTCGCACGAGACCATCGCCTTCGAGGCTCTGGTCCGCTGGATGCACCCGGCCAGGGGGATCCTCGAGCCCGCAGACTTTCTCTCGTTGGCGGAGCACGGCGGTCTGATCCACGAGATCGACACATGGGTGCTCTACCAAGCGTGCGTCGAGGCGAGCCGGTGGCAGCACGAGGACCCTTCTTTCACGCCTATCGGGGTTCACGTAAACCTGTCCCCTCTGCAGCTCCGCGAGCCGGACCTTGTCGAGACGGTCCTGAGCGCGCTCTCTCTCGCCGGGCTCGAGCCTCGCTCGTTGACGCTGGAGCTCCTCGAGAGCAGTGTCGTTGACGACATCGAGCTCGCGCACGCGCGCCTCTCGGAGCTCAAAGCGCACGGCGTGCGCATCTCCGTCGACGACTTCGGCACCGGCTACTCCTCGCTGAGCCACTTGCGCACCCTTCCCATTGATGAGCTGAAGATTGACCAATCGTTCATCGCCGCAATGGGATCGTCGTCGCAGGCCAGAACGTTGGTGCACTGCTTGATCGAGCTCGGCGCTGCTCTCGGCATCGCAACCGTGGCCGAAGGGATCGAAGAGGTAGAGCAGCTACGGCATCTTCAGGACGAGGAATGCCTGTTGGGCCAGGGTTATATCTTCTCGCCGCCGCTCGATCGAGACGAACTCCCGCGGTATCTCGCCGAAGACCACCAGTCCGTCGGCACCCGCCCGATCGGAGGGACGTCGACATGAGCACGCGACCGACGGGGCGCAGGCGGCGACTCTTGCCGCTCAGCATCCGTACGTCGCTTGTGGCCCTCGTCTTTCTCCCGCTCGCGATTGCGATAGGCCTGGCTTCGACGATGGTGGCCAACCAATCCTCTGTCCGGGGCCAAGCGGTGACGGCTCGCCAGTCGTCCCTGTTCCTCGACTCCCTGTTGCGCGCCCGCATCGACGTCTACACCGAATATGTGGGCAGCGCGTCGATCGTGGCGGCACAGGAGTATCACGTGTCGGCCGCTGCGCTTAATTCGCTACTGGGCGTCAATGTGCAGGCAGAGCTGATCGACGCTCGTCGCGCGGTCGATCACCAGAAGGTGTTCGGGCCGGAGGGCGTGTTCGCCCCGGAGTACACGCAACTCGTGGCCTTGCGCCGAACGGTCACAGGGGGGACCGCGTCGCCGGTCGAGGTGGCGTCGTTCTTCACTAAATTCGGTTCCACCATTGACGCGCTTTGGGAGAAAACGTTTCAGACCCTCTCAAAGAGCAGCCAATCGGCAGAGCCCGTTGTTACGAAAGCCCGGCTCGCGGCCCTCAGTTCCTCCTTCGACGCATTCACCTCCGGCCTCGCCGAGGAGAATCTGCAGGGTGGATCTCTGGAGTCGGTGCTGGTGGACTCGGTGACCGCTACCGGAACCGAGAGCCTCATCGTCAGTCACCAGGAGTTCGAGGAGACGGTAGCGAACTTTCCCGCCGCGCTCGGCCCGCAGGGCGCCGCCGCCTGGGCGGCACTGGTGCACAACCGACTCTCCAGCCGTTTCGAGGGCTATGTCGCACTCGGTATCGCGGCCGGGCTGGGGAGCCGGGTGCCGCCGTACGCCAGCAAGACGAGCGAGATCTCCGAGATCGCCAAATCCGAGGTGGAGTGGGCCAACTCCTTGAGTGCCGTCGTCCTCGCCAGTTCCGCCGATCTCCGGGTGGCCACAGCCGCCCAAGCGGGATCAGCCACGCGGGACCTCACGCTCACATCCCTCGCCATGCTCCTCCTCGTTCTGGGAGCGGTCGGGAGTGTGCTCGCCTTCGGCCGGGCCATCCGGCGTCCGCTGGCGCGTATCGCCTCTGCCCTCAAGTCCGTGCAAGAAGGCGAGCTTGAATTTCCCCAACTCGACGAGACCGGGCCACGGGAGATCTCTCTCGCGTCCGCTGCGTTCAACGAGATGTCCTCCACCCTGCGCGCCGTGCAGGCACAGGCCATCGCTCTTTCCACGGGGGAGCTCGACGACCCCGTGCTGCAACGCCCCCTGCCCGGACAAACGGGAGCGGCTCTCCAGTCGGCACTCAACAACCTTCAGGTATCGGTGCGAGCCAACGAGACCAAGAGGGGGGAGCTGATCGAGCGCGCCACTCGGGATTCTTTGACCGGCCTTCTCAACCGCGGTGCGGCTCTCGAAGCTCTTGATCTCGACCTGGCGAGCGTTCGTCGGAGTCATGGGGAGCTTGTCCTGACGGTTCTGTTCATCGACCTCGACGAACTCAAGAAGATCAATGACTCGTTGGGTCACGATGGCGGGGATGAGGCGATAAAGGCGGTGGCCGACGCCCTGCGGGCGGCGACGAGAGCGTCGGACGTCATCGCCCGCTTCGGTGGGGATGAGTTCGTCGTGGGGTGGCTCGGGAAACATGATTCGGAGGCTCCGGCCCTCCTCGCCACGCGCATATCCGAGCTCATTTCGCGTTCGGTGGTCGAGGGGGAGGGGTGCAGCCGGAAGATCGGCTGCAGTATCGGGGTCGCCGTGTCAGAGCCGGGTGACCGCACCGTCGAGCCCCTGATCGACCGGGCGGACCACGCGCTGTACGTGGCGAAGGCGAGCGGCCGGGGGCAGGTCAGATGGTTCGGAGCCACCGAGACGGCACTCCTGGGTCACGATGCTCCCGGCGAATTCGTGAGTGCGAACGGAATGTGACGCCGGCGGCAAGCTGAACGCAGCGGAGTCGATCCATGTTGGTCCATCGGCGGTGTTTGTCGAGTACGGGGCGATCTGTCAAGCTGAGGCGCAACCCCAGCGCGCAAGGGAGAGAGCCATGGCCTCCGAACAGAACGACCTCATCCTAAGAGGTGGAACAGTGGTCGATGGCACCGGTGCGCCCCCGTTCGAAGCCGACGTCCGGGTTCGGGCCGGTCGGATCGTCGAGCTCGGGCCATCGCTCACCACGGAGGGCGAGGAGCAGCTCGACGCCAGTGGATGCGTGGTCGCTCCCGGCTTCTTGGACATGCACACCCACTTCGATGCCCAGCTGTTCTGGGATCCGGCCTGCGATCCCAACAGCCAACACGGGGTGACTACCGCACTGGTGGGGAACTGCTCGCTCTCGCTGTTTCCGGTCAACGATGCGCAGCGCGGCCCGATTGCCGACATGTTCTCCTATGTCGAGGACATCCCGTTGGACGCGCTGACGAACAACGTCCCATGGACCTGGAGCGATTACGTCGGCTACCGGGACGCCGTCGATGCCCGGGGGGCGGGCGTCAATGTGGCCGCGCTCATGGGCCACTCCCCGCTCCGATTGGTCGTGATGGGCGACGACGCCTGGGAGCGGGCCGCCACGGCCGACGAGCGCGTGCGCATGGCCCAGATACTCGACGACGCCATGGCTGCGGGGGCATGGGGCCTGTCGACCTCCTTCTTCGACAAGGACAGGACCGGCCGCCCGGTCCCGTCGCGATTTGCCGACGACGACGAGTTCGACGCGTTACTGGACGTGATAGCGCAGCACGGCCACGGCTTTGTGGAGTTCGTGCCCGACCTGACCGGGGAGACTCCTGAGGTGGGGATGGACCGGCTGGCCCGGCGGTGCGGGCCGCGCGGTATCCCGCTGACCTGGACCGGGTTCGTGGTCACCGAATCCAATCCGGCGAGCGCCGGCCGCTGGCTGGACCTGGCGGCGCGCTATCGCGAGGAGGGGATCGAATTCTGGCCCCAGTTGTCGCCGCGGCCTGTCGACTTCCGGCTCAACTGGGACAGTTCCATGATGTTCATGCAGATGACCGAAGGATGGAATCGGGTGATCGAGGCCCGCGGCGCCGGGGCCAAACGATCCCTTCTCACCGATCCAGCGTGGCGTGACGCGGCCCGGGCCGAGTGGGATCGCACGGAGCGCGCCATGTTCCCCACCCGCCGCATTGAGGGGGTGCGGATTGTCGAGGTGACGAATCCGGCCGACGAGCGTTGGCTCGCCCGCTCCCTGGCCGATCTCGTGGCGGAGCGGGGAGGTCATCCTTCGGACGTCCTGGCGGACTTCGCGTTGGCCAACGAGTGTCGGCCGGGGATCGTGTCCGTCGCCGTGGCGAACTCCAACGTGGACGCGGTCGCCGGGGTCCTGGCCGACGACAGGGTGCTCGTCACCTCGTCGGACGCCGGGGCGCACGTGCAGATGTTGTGCGCATCGGGGGACACGACCCTGCTTCTGACCCGTCATGTCCGCGAGCGGGGTGACTTCACGCTCGAGGAGGCCGTCCACCAGATCACCGGACACCTGGCCGATGTCTTCGGCCTCAAGGACAGGGGAGTGATCGAACCCGGTCGGGCCGGCGACTTCGCCGTGTTCGCCCTGGACGAGCTGCACTGGGACGAGGACGTGTTCGTCGCCGACCTCCCCGGTGGCGCACTCCGCCTCCGCCGGCCCGAGGGCGGGTTTCGGGCCACCATCGTCAACGGGACCGCCGTCCAGCGCGAGGGCAAGCTCACCGGTGCGTTGCCCGGCCGGGTCCTCAGCGCCAACGGGTGATGGCTCCGTCCCGTGTGCCCGGGCGAGGCGCGTGAAGTCCGACGCGGTGGCGGTCGACGGAGTCGAGGCGGCTCGATCCCTGCGCGACCTGACGGCGCACGAGGCGGCTGGTTCGGAGGCGAGCCGTACGCTCAGCGCGCCGACGGTGGAGGCGCTGTGGCGGAGCGGACTCATGCAGTGGGCCAATCCGAAGGCGGCCGGTGGCAGCGAGCCGAGCCTCGCGGAGATGATCGATACCTGGATCGAACTGGCCTGGCAGGACGGGTCGGTCGGATGGGTCGGGATCGCCAACTTCCCCTCGGCCGCGGTCTGCGCTGCCTACCTGCCCGACGAGGGCTTCAAGGAGGTCTTCACACAACACGAGAATCGCGTCACGGCCGGCGGCCAGTTCTTCCCCAACGGGCTCGGGGAGACCGTTGACGGTGGGTACAGGCTGACCGGCGCGTGGAACTTCGGCTCGGGTACAGGACACGCCGAGTATGTCTGCGCGGGATTCATTGCGACCGTCCAGGGCGAAATGCCGCTGGGAGACGACGGCTTGCCGCTTCTCATGGTGGCGGTCATCCCCCGTGAGGAGATCGTGTTCACCGACGGATGGCACGTGCAGGGGCTGAAGGGGACCGGCTCATTCGACTACAACGTCCAGGATCTGTTCGTGCCGGCCGGCCGGACGTTCGCGTTGATGTGCCAGACGCCCCTCCGGGGAGAGTCGCCGACCTTTTTCATGGGTCTCATACCCGTCACGGCGGCAGGTCACGCGTCATGGGCGCTCGGGGTGTCGAAGAGCATGCTGGATGATGTCGCCGAGTTGGCCCAGTCCAAGGTGCGCATGGGGGATGCGGCATCGCTGGCCCACCGCGACAGCTTTCAACGGAACCTGTCGCATCATTTGGCCATGTGGAAGGCGGCGCGCTTGCTGGTGGTGGACACCTTCAGCCAGGTGGAGCGGGCGGTGGCGAACGGGGAAGCGCTCACCCCGACCATGCGGGCCGACATGCGGGTAGCCGCGACCTATGCCACCGAGTCGAGTCGCGAGATCGTGCAGTGGGCCCACCTGGCCGCCGGCACCGCGGCTATCCGCGAGGGGAGCCGCCTCGAGCGCGCCTTTCGCGACATGTACTCAGGGACCCAGCACGTCTTCATCGGAGAGAAGACGTACACCGACGCGGCACAGGTCTATCTCGGCATCGCAGGGGACCGGTTGGGACTCTGAGTCACAGCCGGCCCTCGAGCCGGAGGTCGTCGGGGACCCAGGTCGGGTTGCGGCGATCGCGAAAGGCCTGCCAACCCTCCAGAGCTTCAGGGCCTCGGATGCTCTTGTCCATGGTCATGCGGTCGTAGTTGCCATAGACGTCGTTGATGGCCCGCTTCACTTCGGTGAAAGCCGAAGGGGCGCAGCGGCAGCACCACTCGAGGGCAACGGTGGCCTCTGCCATCAGCTGCTCCGGTGTGGTGACTCGGGCGATCAGGCCCCACTCCAGGGCCTCGCCGGCGGTGACGACGCGTCCGGTGAACAGCATGTCGCGGGCTCGGGCCGGTCCGATCTGCGCGGGAAGGTAGGTGGCGTACCCCATGTCGGCGATGCCCCGGTACAACTCGGGTGCGCGGAAGGTTGCAGTGTCGACCGCGAGGGCCACATCGGAGAGCATGGCGATGAGCAAGCCGCCGCCCTGGGCCAGCCCGTTCACCGCGCTGACTACCGGTTTGAGCGACCGTCGCACGGCGTCGAACGGCACGTTGTCCATGCCGAACAGTCCCGGTCCACCCCAATCATCCACCGGATCGGCACCAAGGTCACCGCCCGGGATGAAGACGTCCCCGGTGCCCGTGATGATCAGACCGGCCAGCGACGCGTCGGCGTTCACCCGGTCGATGGCGTACCGGATGCCGAAATACATTGCCGCCGTCAGAGCGTTGCGCCGTTCCGGGCGGTCGACGATGCAGTGCGCCAGGCTGCCGTGCCGCTCAAAGCGGAGGTATGGCGTTCCCAGCCAATCGCCTTCGGGGGGCCGTGCCCTCACCTCGTTGTCGCCCATCCCCCTCCTCATCTCACGTCAGGCTGCAGACCGGTTCTGCGGACCCTCCTCTGCGGACGGAAGTCAAATCCGCGCGGCACTATTCGTCAAGCCACGATCCTGTCGTGATGGGAGCAGCGCCCGCCGGCGGGATTCGCGGTCGCGGTCTCTCGGCTGCCCCTCTTCTAGTTCGCCCGACCGCCCGCTGTCGGGGGACGCACGCCTACCCCACCTGCGTACGGCCTCGTTCGATAATTGCCTTTCGGCGGCGTTCGACCTCTTCGGGCCGACCTCCACCCGAGC
>Ga0182030_10006076_pt1 | contig 25524 bp, 24 predicted proteins | sample 812S3MmetaG_FD_121299 | JGI IMG/M metagenome (GOLD analysis project Ga0182030, IMG submission 121299) | Permafrost microbial communities from Stordalen Mire, Sweden - 812S3M metaG (Illumina Assembly) | ecosystem: Environmental > Terrestrial > Soil > Wetlands > Permafrost | place: Sweden...
CAGCTCAGGGGCATATTTCGGGTGGGCGATCAGGGGCTGCGATGGCAGGTCGGCGTATTGCGCCGGGTGCGGTTCAGCGGCTACCAGCAAAAACCGGGGCCCCGGCGGCTATTGCGCCACCTGGGAAAAGACGTTGTCTTTGCGATCCTGGTGAGCAGAACCGTTCGCACCGGTCGTGAGCAGGCGCCTACCAGCGTCAGACGTCCTCGGTGACGGCCTGCTTGGTGCGGTCACCATTGCGGGCACCGTTCAAGGTGGACGGGTCCGCTGGCAGTTCGAAAGCGGGGAGCACGGAACCCACTGCGGCGGTCGCCGCGTTTCGTTGGGCTTCCAAGCGCGCCAACGCCTCCGCCGTGAAGACCGACAAGCCGAGCTCGTGGTTGTATCCGTGGATTTCCTTGACGTCGAGTTGCGCCAAAAAATAAAGGATTTCCTTGGAGACAACCTGCCCGGGAACCAGCACCGGGAAACCGGGCGGATAGGGCACCACGAAGGTGGTGGATACCAATTTCCTGCCCTCGGCGATCCGTCGGCCCGCGCTGCCGATCTGCACGTACTCGCGGTCAGACTCTTCGTACCCCGCGTAGAACGCGGCCCGCATGTCACCGAACGGAGAGGCGTCGACAGGACGGAACGCGATATCGAATTCACTGAAGTCGGGCAAGTGCGGCAGATCCTCGGTGATCTCCTCGACATGACGGTGATGCAGCGCCCAGTCCGCCGTACTGGCCGCCTTCTCTTCACGATCGAAGTCGAGGGAAACCCGCCGCAGCACGTCGAGCAAGTGATGCACGCTCGACCAGGTGACACCGATGGTGAAGATCAACAGCACGCTATTGATCGACGTCTTGTTGATCTGGATGCCGAACCGGTCCATCAGGATCTTCTCGCGGAAGTCGAACCCGGTCATTCCGGTGTTGCCGATGAACAGGGTGACCCGCGTCGGATCCAGCACAAACTGGTCGGACCGCCACGCTTCGTTCCACTCCTCCAGCGCCCCCTGCCTGACTTGCCGGTAGGAGCTGACCAGGGACGCGCGGTAATCCTCGGGCACCAGGTCGGCTTCGTCGAGAATGCGGAACCACTTGCTGATCAGCCGGTCTTTACGGACGCGATGCCGGAACACCAACGCCATGTCGTAGGTTTTGCGCACCAGCTCGAAGCCCTCGATGTCGACCTGGCGGCGCGCCAGGTCCAGCGAGGCGAGCAGTTGCTGGTTCGGCGACGTCGACGTATGGGTCAAGAACGCCTCGCCGAACGCGTCGCGTGCGCGTGAGTTGAAGTCCTGGTCACGGACATGGATCATCGACGCCTGCCGGAACGCCGACAGCGACTTGTGGGTCGAGTGCGTCGAATAGACGCGGACGCGCGCCTTGGCCGGATCGGGCAACAGTCGCCGCTCAACCCACTCCGAACGGTCCACGCCTTCCATGGACTTGAGCCAATCTTGGTATTCCGCAGCGTATTCCGGCGTCGACAAGGTCTGCTCGAGTCGTTTGGCCGATATCATGGCGGTGCGCTGCCTGGCCCACGGCACCGCGGTAGCGAACGCGTACCAGGCCTCGTCCCACAAGAAGCAGATGTCCGGCTTGATCGCCAGCACCTCCTCCATCACCCGCCGCGGGTTGTAGACGACGCCGTCGAACGTGCAGTTGGTGAGCAGCAGCATGCGCACCCGGTGCAGCTGTCCGACCGCCTCCAGATCCAGCAGTGTCTTTTTGATCGTCTCCAGGGAAACCGCTCCGTAGATCGCGAACTGCGGCAACGGATATGCGTCCAGGTACAGCGGATAAGCGCCGGCCAGCACCAAGCCATAGTGATGCGACTTGTGGCAATTGCGATCGATCAGCACGATGTCGCCCGGCCGGGTCAGCGACTGCACGACGATCTTGTTGGCGGTCGATGTTCCGTTGGTGACGAAGTAGGTGTGGTCGGAGCGCCAGGTGCGCGCGGCCTTGTCCATCGCTTTCTTGATGTTGCCGTGTGGGTCCAACAGCGAGTCCAGACCACCCGAGGTAGTCGACGTCTCGGCCATGAAGATGTTGCGGCCGTAGAACTCCCCCATGTCCTGCAGCGACTTGGAGTTGAAGATGCTGGCGCCCCGCGCGATCGGGAGGGCGTGAAATTGGCCGACCGGCGCCTCCGCGTAGGCGCGCAGGGCGTCGAAAAACGGTGTGGCAAAACGATTCCGCAGCCCCGCGAGCACCGTGCTGTTCAGATCGGTGACGTCGTTGAGCCGGTAGAACGTCCGATCGTAGATGTCGGGTTCGTCGTCACCGCCCGCTGCGATCGACTCGTCGGTCAGCAGGTAGAGATCGATGTGCGGCCGTAGCTCGCGGATCCACTCGGCGCATTCGATCCAGTCGTTGGCGTGGTCGGAGACGGGGCCGTCGTCGTTGACACCGAGCAACGTGGTCATCAGTGGCACCCTGTCGCGCGAACGCAGCGGCAGGTCATGTCGGATGATCGCGGCCTGAATCTCACCGTTCAACGCGACCGCGGTGATGGCGTCCTCGACGCTCGGCACGACAAGCAGCTCGAATTGCACGTCGCTGGACGGATCGCGCAGCGCCCGAAGGCTTTCGGCCAGACAATCGGGCGCGGTGTGCGGGGAGTCGTCGGCGAGCAGCACGGTGTAGAACTGCTGCTGTTTGGCCCGCGCCACCAGCTCCTGGTCGGCCAGCGGCGCAGATGTGTCGAAAAGTCCTGCGCGGTCGCCATATTCGCCCAGCAGACGCACTGCCAACGAGACCTCTTCGGTGAGCCGTACCGTCGAAAGGCTCTCCAGATGAGCACGGAACGTCGCCAAGTTCTGCGCGCCGGGATACAGCCAATACCGCTCATAAGCGCCGAGGCGGTCCATCAGGCGCTTCACCCGGGCGACGTCGTGGGCCTTGTCGAGCCCGGCGAGGTCGACATCGGCGAGATGGCGGCAGGCGTCGTCGAGTGCGTTCCAGGTGTCGATCCGCGTGTACGACGGGTTGGCCACCGCCGCGAGCGCCGAGACGTGCAACCGTCGCGGGCGGGAGTTGTATGGATTACTCATCTCGTCACCTGTTCTGTTGGCGCGGGCGGCCGTCGGCGCGAATCGGCGTTAGCGGTAGTCCCCGTCGATAGCAAACCCAGGAAGTCATTGTGACCCGCCCGCACTGCGCACGGAATCATTTCGCTCAGACGGGGCCGGTTAGCGATCCGGCCTGTCATCTCTGCCGTCGCTGTCCAGCTTCCGCAGCATCGGAAGCTCCCAGCGGCGCACCGGCAGGTCGGTGACGTCGCTCAGCGACCGCACCACGGCCTGGGTGAGGCCCATGATGGCGGCCATGACCGGCAGCAGCGGCTGCAGCGGTTTGGCCGCTTCGCGGACGGTGCTGATGCGACGGGCCACGATCAGGCGTTCGATCGAGTGATACAGCCAGGCGCCAACACCCAGCGCGTAAATCGAGAGCACCGACGCGACGATGCTCAGCCTGTAAGCCGCGCAGATCACGGCCCCCAGCACCACCGTTGCAGCCAGCACGGCAGCCACCAGGGCGCGCAGCTGCAGCCGGGTCATGACTGCGGTTCGGGGTTCTCCGGTGTGCCCGCGGCACCCGAACGCACCGAATCCTGGACGGCCTTTGCGGCCGCGCGGATCTGCGGTGTCACCAGCATGACGTGGCCCAGTACTCCGTTGACGAAGCCCGGTGAGTCGTCGGTGGACAATTCCTTGGCCAGCTGCACGGCCTCGTCCACCGCGACCGGTTCGGGCACGTCGTCGCCATAGAGCAGCTCCCACACCGCGACGCGCAAGATGGCGCGATCCACGGCGGGCAGCCGGTCCAGCGTCCAACCCTGCAAATGCGAGCTGATCAGCTCGTCGATGTGGGTGAGGTGCTCGGAGACCCCGCGCGCCACCGCGACCGTGTACGGGTGCAGCGACGCCACGTCGGGGTTGGATTCGGCCAGCGCGGTCCGCACGTCGACGACCTGAACCGGGCTCAAATCCCGGGCCTCGCCCTCGAAGAGCAGATCGACCGCCCGCTTACGGGCCTGATGCCGTCCCTTAACGGGCCTGCTCACGCGTTGACACGCCCCAGGTAGCTGCCGTCGCGGGAGTCAACCTTCAGCTTGTCGCCGGTGTTGATGAACAACGGCACCTGGAGCTCCGCACCGGTCTCCACGGTCGCCGGCTTGGTGCCCGCGCTGGACCGGTCGCCCTGCAGACCCGGCTCGGTGTGGGTGACCACGAGTTCGACGGTCACCGGCAGTTCGAGGTACAGCGGCGCCCCGTCGTGGAATGCCACCTGCACCGGCAAGCCCTCCAGCAAGAATCGTGCGGCGTCGCCGACGAGGGATTCCGACAGCGGGTGCTGCTCATAGTCCTGGCTGTCCATGAAGACGAAATCCGAGCCGTCGCGGTACAGGTAGGTGGCGTCGCGCCGGTCGACCGTGGCGGTGTCGACCTTCACCCCGGCGTTGTACGTCTTGTCGACGACCTTGCCCGACAGCACGTTCTTCAGTTTGGTCCGCACGAAGGCCGGACCCTTACCTGGCTTGACGTGCTGGAACTCGGTGATCGTCCACAGCTGGCCGTCGATTACCAGGACAAGCCCGTTTTTGAAGTCGGCAGTACTCGCCACGGTTGGTGAATCTCCTCGATTGTGTGTGTCGCTGTCGAACATCCTACGGCCGCAGAAAGTTCGACCGGCCCGCAAGGGGCGCGGGGAGAACAGCCGACAACCGGCGCTAGACCGGCGTCCACACACCGTTGTTGAAGAATCCCCAGTTCCCGGCGGTGGGGTTCCACATCAAGTGGGCCTGCGGCGCCCACGCCGGTGCAGGTGGAGCCGGCGGCGCCCACGGCGGCGGAGGCCCCCAGGGTCCCCAGCCCGCCGGAGCCGGACCTTGCCAGTCGTGGCATTGATTCCAGTCCCAGTGGTAGTTGGTGCCCCAGGCCGGGTCCCATTGCTGACCCGGACACCAGTGGTTGGCGGGCAGCGGGGCCGGCGCTGCCTGGGCCCAGGGGTCGGGGCCGCCAGCGAAACCGAACGCCGATAAGGCGCCCGCCAGCACGCCTATACCCAGCCGAACCCAGGGCCTCTTCACCGCGTTCATGTCCTAACAATCCCCCTTCGGCCCAGGAGCCTCAATGGTCGGCGCCAGAACTTGGACTTGAATCAGAAACATACAGGTAGTATTTTAATACATACTGTATGCATCTAACTGAAGGATGGGCGGGTATGAGCTCAACGATCAGGGCTATCGAAGATGACAGAAAGATCCTCTTGGCGCTATGCCGGCAAATACCGGATTCGGACTGGGCGAAAGAAAGCGGTTGCCCTGGTTGGTCGGTGCAAGATCTCGTGTCTCACATGGCCTGCAGCTTCTGGTTGGCAGTCGACCCGTCTCACTTGCCCGACCCGGGCGGGCTCCCCGCAGAACGCGCAGCCGACCTGTACGTTGAGTCTCGGCGTTCCATGACACCGAAAGACGTTGTGGCTGATTATGAATCGGTCAGTATGCAGGGCCTGGAACTGCTTGCTGCGCTCGAAGTCCAGGACGTCGAAGTGCCGCTGTCGGACGTCGGGACCTACCCGGCATCGACGGTGCCGACCGCCTTTGCCTTCGAGACCTACGTGCATCTCCGGTATGACCTCTTTCCCCCCAACGGCCCGCTGAGCGGACAACCGCCGGCTTCCGACGAGCCCCGGCTTGCCTCGACGCTCGACTGGATCGAGGCGGCATTGCCCCAACAGAATGCACACCTACTCGAGGCGATGAATCACGCAGTTGAAGTCCGGCTGGAAGGTCTGTGTGAGCGGACTCTGCGTGTCGGCGACCGCGACGTCGGGGCCCACGTCACGTCGGACTCCGACGCGTTCGTACGATGGGTCACTCAGCGAGGCGCTTGGGAAAACCTGGGTGTGCGGACCGAAGGCGACCCTGCTGCCCTTGAGGTCGTTCGCCAACTGACCGTGTTCTGACGGCACCGTCACGCGGTGGCGAGAGACCGAATCATCCGCTCGATCACCATGCCAGCGTCGCGGCGTGCCTGCGTGGGGTCGTCGGCGCGGGTGATGTAGAGGGCCGCCTCGCTCATCGCCCCCAACAAAGTGTGGGCGGTTGCATCCACTGGCTGCGCCGGGATGGCTCCGATGTCGATTGCATGGGTGAGCAGAGCTTGCACCAGTGCGATATTCGAGTTATTGCCAACCTCGTTCCAGCGTTCCCAGCCCAAAACTGCTGGGGCATCAACCAATACGATGCGCTGAACTTCGGGGTCCACGGCAGCATCCAGCCACATGCTTGCACCCAGCTGGATCACCTCGAGCGGGCCGTTTTGGTCGGCCGAAGCGATGGCCTGCCCGATTCGCTCGTTGACCTCGGAGTCGACACGTTCGAACACCGCCGTGAAGAGTTCGGTTTTGTCGGCGAAATGGTGATAGAGCGCACCGCGGGTCATTCCGGCGTCACGGACGATCGTCTCGAGGGCCACCTCCGCATATCCATGCGTCGCAAACAATGTGCGCGCTGCCGCGATCAGCGCGTCGCGTGTGTCGGCGGAGCGCTCGGCCTGTGTTCGCCGGCTAGCAGGCACTAGCCTTGCCTCTCATACGTACAGTATGTATCTTCATGCGTTTTTCCCGTTTGACGAGCCTCAAGCGCGTCGCAGACGAAATCCAGACGGCGTTTCGGTCGCAGGGGGTCGACCCGGCACGCTAACTCAGGACGGCCAGTTCTTTGGGGAACCGGGTGAGCAGTTCCGGGGTAGCCGTCTCGCCGGCCACAGCCAGCGTGTCCTCGATGCGGACACCGCCGCGGCCGGGGAGGTAGACGCCGGGCTCCACGGTCACCACAGAGCCCGCCAGCAGTGTTCCGGCGGACGTGGCACCGATTCCGGGCGCTTCGTGGATCTGCAGACCGACGCCATGCCCCAAACCGTGGCTGAATTGCTCGCCGTAACCCGCGTCGACGATCAGCTGGCGCGCCGCGCCGTCGACGTCGCGCAGCCCGGCGCCCGGCCGCAGTGCCTCGCGTCCGGCCCGCTGCGCATCGGAGACCAGCTGATAGACCTCCAGCTGCCAGTCGGCGGCCTTGCCCAGCACGAAGGTGCGGGTCATGTCCGAGTGATAGCCGGCGACCTGCGCGCCGAAGTCGATCTTGACGAAATCGCCGTGCGCCAAGACAGCGTCGGTCGGCCGGTGATGCGGGATGGCCGAATTCGGGCCGGCGGCCACGATGGTCTCGAACGAAATCGCATCCGCGCCGTGGTCGAGCATCAAGGCTTCCAGCTCGCGGCTCACCTCGCGTTCAGTCCGGCCGGGCCGCAGCCCACCCCGCTGCACCAGATCGGCCAGCGCGGCGTCGGCCTTTTCGCAGGCCAGCCGCAGCAAGGCGAGCTCACCGTCGTCCTTGATTTCGCGCAGCGCTTCGACCGTTCCGGCGGCCCGCACCAGCTCGGTGGCCGCATTCCGCTCAGTGAGCTCGTTAATGAGCGTGTCGAACCCGTCGACCGTGACCACATTGCTTTCGAAGCCCAGCTTGCCCACGCCCGCATCGGCGGCCCGACCGATCAGATGGCGCCCGAGCGCGCGCTCGATCGCGACCTCGAGGTCAGGCGCTTGTTCGGCGGCCTGGGTGCGGTACCGGCCGTCGGTCGCCAGCACGGGCCCGCGATCGTCGGCGAAGACCAGCAACGCGCCGTTCGAGCCGGAGAATCCGGACAGATAGCGGACGTTGATCAGGTCCGTGACCAGCATCGCTTCCAATCCGTTGGCGGCGATCTGTGCTTTTAAATTCTCTCGACGGTGGGAATGTGTCACGCCTCACGACGGTACTCGCTACTCTGGTTCCCCATGAGGAGCTGGATGCTGCGCGGCCTGGTGTTCGCCGCAGCCATGGTCATCGTCCGGTTGATTCAAGGGGCGTTAATTAACGCCTGGCAGACGCAGGCGGGGTTGATCAGCATTGTGCTGTTGCTCCTCTTCCTCGTCGGCGTCGTCGTATGGGGGGTGCTGGACGGCCGGGCCGATGCCCGGGCCAACCGAGACCCGGATCGTCGCCAGGACCTGGCGATGACCTGGCTGCTGGCCGGACTGACGGCGGGCATCCTCAGCGGTGCCGTCTCCTGGGTCATCTCGCTGTTCTACAGCGGCCTGTATACCGGGGGTCTGATCAACGAGGTGACGACGTTCGCGGCGTTCACGGCGCTCTGCGTTTTCCTGCCCGGGATCATCGGTGTGACTATCGGCCGCTGGCGGGTGGACCGGCAGTTCGAGAAAGAGCCCGAGAAGCACCACGGCCTTGGTGTTAAGGAGGACCGGGCTGACACCGACGTGTTCTCGGCCGTGCGCGCCGACGAGGCGGCAAGCGGGGCGGCCCAGCCGGAGGCGCAGACATCGGCGGTGGCCACCGCGGAACGCGAAGCGCCCACCGAAACGATCGGCACCGCCCAGCGTGAGGCTCCCACCGAAACGATCCCGACGGGCCGATGGGGAGCGCCCACCGAATCGATCCCCACTACGGACGACGACGCGAAAACCGAGGTCATCCGCACCGGCGACGAGCACCCCAAGCCGGATCAGGAATCGAAGTAGGACTAGCGGTTGGTAGCGGGAGTCGCGGCCAGGTAGCGCAGCGCCAGCAGGTAGCCCTGGATTCCCAACCCGACGATCACTCCGGTCGCAACGGGGCTCAGGTAGGAGTGACGCCGAAACTCTTCGCGGGCATGCACATTGGAGATATGCACCTCGATGAGCGGAGCGCGTAGCTCGGCGCAGGCATCACGCAGCGCCACCGATGTGTGGGTCAGACCGCCGGCGTTGAGGATGACCGGCTCCCCCGCGTCGGCGGCCAGGTGAATCCAGTCCAGCAGTTCGGCTTCGCTATCACTTTGCCGAACAACAGCTTTGAGTCCAAGCTCAGCGGCCTCACCCTCGATAAGGGCGGCCAGCTCGTCATGCGTGGTGTCGCCGTAGACTTCGGGTTCGCGCCGGCCCAGCCGACCCAGATTCGGACCGTTGAGGACGTTGACTGTCACGGTCATCACGCATCTGCTTCCGGATACAGCCCCGCGTACGCGGTCACCAGCAGCCCCGGGTCCGGTCCCACCAACCGGCCCGGCTTGGCCAGCCCGTCGAGCACCACAAACCGCAGCACACCCGCGCGGGTCTTCTTATCTGCGGCCATGTATTCCAGCAATTGCGGCAATGCGTCGGGGTCATAGCTGACCGGGAGACCCAGCGACGCCAGGATGGTGCGGTGCCGTTCGGCGGTGGCGTCGTCCAGGCGGCCGGTGAGCCTGGCCAGCTCGGCGGCGAACACCAGACCTACCGATACCGCGGCGCCGTGCCGCCACTGATAGCGCTCCCGGCGCTCGATCGCATGCGCCAAAGTGTGCCCATAGTTCAGGATTTCGCGCAGCTCGGATTCCTTCTCGTCGGCGGCGACAACCTCGGCCTTGACCGCGATCGCACGCCGGATCAGCTCCGGCAGCACCTCACCGGCCGGGTCGGTCGCGGCCTGCGGATCCGCCTCGATGAGGTCCAGAATCACCGGGTCCGCGATGAAACCCGCCTTGACGATCTCGGCCATCCCGGCGACAAGTTCGTTGTGCGGCAACGTTTCCAGGGTCGCCAGGTCGACCAGGACGGCCAGCGGCTGATGAAATGCGCCGACCAGGTTCTTGCCGGCCTCGGTGTTGATACCGGTCTTGCCGCCGACGGCCGCGTCGACCATGCCCAGCAAGGTGGTCGGCACATGCACGATCGAGACGCCGCGCAGCCAGGTGGCCGCCGCGAAACCGGCGACGTCGGTGGCCGCGCCGCCGCCCAGGCTGACCAGGGCGTCTTTGCGGCCAATCCCGATGCGGCCCAACACTTCCCAAATGAATCCAACGACCGGCAGCTCCTTACCGGCTTCGGCGTCGGGGAGTTCGATGCGATGCGCGTCAACACCCTGGTGTGCCAGGTGGCTGCGGATCGCCTCGGCGGTTTGCGTCAGCACCGGTTGGTGCAGGATCGCGACCCGATGCCGGCCGGATAGCAGTTGGTCGAGCTCGTTGAGCAACCCGGTGCCGATCACCACCGGGTACGGCGGGTCGACGGCCACCTGCACGGTGACCGGTTCGGTCGTTTCGGTCATCTGGCGGCCTTGCTGGTATTAGGGGTGCCGGGTGTCACCGGCTGTTGTCGGTTCTCGGGGCCTTTTAGCCGCGACACGATGTAGCGGACCACTGCCCCGGGATTGCGGCGGTTGGTGTCGACTCGGATGGTTGCGACACTGCGGTACAACGGAATCCGTTTGTTCATCAGGGCGCGGTATTTCTCGGCACGATCTGGCCCGGCCAGCAAGGGCCGCACCGCGGTACCCCCGGTGCGCCGCACGCCTTCTCGGGCGCCGATCTCCAAGTAGACGACGGTGTGACCGGCGAGTGCCTCGCAGACCCCCGGGCTGGTGATCGCGCCGCCGCCGAGCGACAAGACGCCGTCATGGTCGGCCAGGGCCGCGCGCACCACCTGCTCTTCGATGCGACGGAATTCCTGTTCGCCGTCGGTGGCAAAGATGTCGGCGATGGCGCGGCCGGTCTGTTCCTCGATCGCCATATCGGTGTCGAGCAAGCTGACCCCGAGCGCCTTGGACAGTCGCCGCCCGATGGTGGACTTGCCGGAGCCCGGCAATCCGACGAGCACGGCGCGGGGCGTCATGATCCTGATGCCCGGGCGGCCGGCGACTCTCGATCGGCGACGGCACGCTGGTAGGAATCGATGTTGCGGCGGGTTTCGGTCAGCGAATCGCCGCCGAACTTCTGCAGCACCGCGCGGGCCAGCACCAGCGCGACCATGGTCTCGACCACGACGCCGGCCGCCGGCACCGCGCACACATCCGAGCGCTGGTGAATGGCGACGGCCTCGTCACCGGTTGCCATGTCGACGGTGGCCAGCGCGCGCGGCACGGTGGAGATCGGCTTCATCGCGGCCCGCACCCGCAATACCTGACCGTTGGTCATGCCGCCTTCGAGTCCGCCGGCCCGATTGGTCGAGCGCACCACGCCGTCCGGACCGGGGTACATCTCGTCGTGGGCGTGGCTGCCGCGGCGGCGCGCGGTTTCGAAGCCGTCACCGATCTCGACACCCTTGATCGCCTGGATGCCCATCACGGCGGCGGCCAGCTGGCTGTCCAGTCGGTTGTCGCCGCTGGTGAACGACCCCAGTCCGACCGGCAGGCCCAGCGCCACGACCTCCACCACGCCGCCGAGGGTGTCGCCGTCCTTCTTGGCCGCTTCGATTTCGGCGATCATCGCCTGCTCGGCCGCCTTGTCGAAGGCCCGCACCGGGCTGGCGTCGATCGCGGCCAGGTCGTCGAATCCGGGCGGCGGACCGTCGTAGGGCGCCGACGGGCCGATCGCGATCACGTGGGAGAGCACCTCGACACCCAGCGCCTGACGTAGAAACGACCGGGCGATCGTCCCCGCCGCGACCCGGGCGGCGGTCTCGCGGGCACTGGCCCGCTCCAGCACCGGCCGGGCGTCGTCGAAGCCGTATTTGAGCATGCCCGCGTAGTCGGCGTGGCCGGGTCGTGGCCGGGTGAGCGGTGCGTTGCGCGCGATCTCGGCCAACTCCGAGGGGTCGACGGGGTCGGTGGCCATCACGGTTTCCCACTTCGGCCATTCGGTGTTGCCGATCTCGATGGCGATGGGCCCGCCCAGCGTCACGCCGTGCCGGACCCCGGACAGCACGGTCACCGCGTCACGCTCGAACGACATCCGGGCGCCGCGGCCGTAGCCGAGCCGGCGACGGGCCAGCTGATCGCCGATCTCGGTGGAGGTGACGTGCACGCCGGCGACCATGCCGTCGACCATGGCCACCAAGGCGCGGCCATGCGATTCCCCTGCGGTGATCCAGCGCAACACCCGACCATCTTCCCATGTCGCTTCAGGCGCACCTAAATGCGAGCACCGCGTCGAAATCGATGCCAGCGCGTGGGTCTCTCACACTTTTCCGCGCTGCGGTCGATTTCGATGAGTGGTTCAACAAGCGGGCATGCCCAGCAGGGCCAAACCGGCCGCGCCCGCCGTCGCCAGGCACATCGACGGACCGTGCGGCACGGTGGCGGCGCCACGCAATCTCCCGGCCACCCCCAGCAGCGCGGTCAGCAGCGGCGCGGCCAGGGCCGCCAGAAACCACACCTCGGCGCCGAAGCATCCGGCCAGCCCGCCCAGACCGATCGCCAGCTTCACATCACCTGCCCCCATCGCCGCCGGTGCGAGCAGGTGCACCAGCAGATACACCGCGGCCAGCGCCACCGCGCCGGCCAGCGCCGCCACCCCCCGGCCGGCCACCGTCGCGGCGAGCAGTAGCACCGCGGCTCCGGGTAACGTGAGCGCGTTGGGCAGTCGCCGTTGCCGGACGTCGTAGCAGCTCAACGCGGCCAGCCAGACCAGCACCAGACTGCCGATCGCGATCCGCATGCGCGGCAGGCTAATCCAGCGTCTCCAGCGCGCAAGTCATCGCGTCGCGCGGCGCGGGCAGCCCGGTGAACTGCTCAACCTGCGCGAACGCCTGATGCAGCAGCATCTGCAGGCCGCTGATCACGCGGCCGCCCGCGGCGGCCACCGCGGCGGCCAGCGGGGTGGGCCACGGGTCGTAGACGGCATCCAGCAACACCGGGATCGGGGCGAAGGTACCGGCATACCGCGCGGCCACCTCGGCCGGAATGGTGCTGACCAGTACCTCCGCGGCCGCCACCCGGTCGGTGAGCCCGTCGCTGTCCAGGCCGCAGAACTGGGTCGGCACGCCGAGTCGGCTGCCCAGGTCGACCAGCCGGGCGGCCTTCTCCGGATCGCGGGCCACGACGGTGATGGCGGCGACGCCGAGTTGAGCCAGCCCCACCACGGCTGCCGGCGCAGTGCCGCCCGATCCACACACCAGCGCTTGTCCCGAGGTTGACCCGATCGCGCCGGCGACGCCGTCGACGTCGGTGTTGTCGGCCCGCCAGCCGCGCTCCGTGCGAACCAGGGTGTTGGCCGATCCGACCTGCTCCGCACGTACGGTGCGCTCGTCGGCGAATCGCAAGGCCGCGAACTTGCCCGGCGCGGTCACCGACACGCCAACCCACTCCGGGCCGAACCCGCCGACGACAGCGGGCAGCTCCTCGGCGCCGCACTCGATGCGCTCATAGGTCCAGTCGTTCAGGCCCAGCGCCCGGTAGGCGGCCAGGTGCAGGAGCGGGGACTTCGAATGAGCGATCGGCGACCCGAGCACGGCCGCCTTTCTGGGGCCCGCGCTAGCGGGGCGTGCTGTCGAGGACACCGTTGTGCTTAGCCAGCTCGATATTGGCCAAATGCTGCTTGTAATCCCTGGTGAACAGCGTGGTTCCCTGCGCGTCGATGGTGACGAAGTACAACCAGTCACCCGGCTCGGGATGCTCGGCGGCGCGCAGTGCGTCGACGCCGGGCGAACAGATCGCCGTCGCGGGCAGGCCTTGCGACACGTAGGTGTTCCACGCCGTCTTCTGGGCACGATCGGCGTCGCTGGTGGCCACTTCGCGGCGGTCCAGCGGGTAGTTCACGGTCGAGTCGAACTCCAGCGTGTGGTGGGCGTTCAGCCGGTTGTAGATGACCTGCGCCACCTTCGGGAAGTCCTGCGAGTTGGATTCCTGCTGCACCAACGACGCCACCACCAGGATGTCGTACGGGGACAGCTTCATGGCTTGGGCGGTGTCGATCAGCCCGGACTGCATGTACTCCACCGCGCCCGCGCCGATCAGGTTTGCGAGGATGTCCTGGGGCGCGGCCGAGGGATCGACGTTGAACGTGCCCGGCGCGATCAGGCCCTCGATGCGGCGATGGTCATTGCCCAGCTCGGTGACCGGCTGAATCGCCCACGGCGGCACCGACAACGCCGTCGTCGTGCTGTTGGTCGCCGCCGCGCGAAGATCGTCCGCCGCGATGCAGCGCCGGCCACCGTCCAGATCGACGCAGGTGGAACGGGAGATCAAGGTCAAGATCCCGGGTGTCACCACGTTGGTCTTCATGTCAGTGGTGTCGTCGAGCTGACGCCCTTCCGGGATCACCAGCCGCCCCACGCGGCTGTTCGGATCGGCCAGCCGGTCGACGGCGTTGGCCGCCGGGATCTCGGTTCGCATCCGGTAGTAGCCCGGCTGGATCGAGGTGATCTTGCTGTTGCCGTGCGCGGCGTTGACGAACGCCCGGACGGTGGCAACCACACCCTGGTTGTGCAGCGTCTCGCCGACCATCGTGGTGGAGTCGCCAGCCTGGATCTGAATCACGATGTCGCGCTTGCCGGTTCCGGTGTAGTCGTCATCGGAATTGAACATCGTGTGCCAGAGCTTGGACCCGACGAAGACGGCGCCCAGCACGACCACGACCATCAGGGCGATGACGATCCGGCCGGTGAAACGGCGTCGCCGGTTTCCGCGCTCGGCCTTGTTCCGGGCGAGCCGGCTCATGCGATGCCGGGGCGGCCCGACCGCGGCGGGCTCAGCCCGTTGCCGCCGCACGCTGTCAACCATCGACGGCATCCCCCGCCTGGGCCAGCGTCGCCCGGCGCTGATCAAGCCAGCTCTGCAGAATCGCCACAGCCGCCGCTTGGTCGATCACGGCTCGTTGCTCCTTGGCCCGCACCCCGGCCTCCCGCAGCGAGCGCTGGGCGCTGACGGTGGTCAGCCGTTCGTCGGCGAGCCGCACCGGCGTGGGCGCCACTCGCTGGGCCAACGCCTCGGCCAGGTCGATCGCGTCGACCGCCGACGGGCCGGTGCGGTCGGCCAGGGTTCGGGGTAGCCCGACGATCACTTCGACCGAGTGGTGTTCGGCGGCGAGCTCGGCCAGCCGTCGCAGGTGCTTGCCGGAACGGTCACGGCGCACGGTTTCCACCGGAGTGGCCAGGATGCCGTCGGGGTCGCTGACGGCCACGCCGATCCGCACGCTGCCGACGTCGATGCCGAGCCGTCGCCCGCGACCGGGGTCGTGATCAGGGTCGCCGGGCCGGTCGGGCATGCGGTGCTGTGCTGAGACCACTCAACCGACCCGCGCTATCACCGCGACCTCGGAGCGGACCGCGTCCAGTGCCGCGTCGATGCCGGTCGGATTCTTGCCTGAGCCCTGCGCCAGGTCGGCCTTCCCCCCGCCGCGGCCGTCGACGGCCACCGCAAGCTGTTTGACCAGGTCATTGGCGCGGATACCGAGATCTTGGGCGGCCGGATTGGCGGCGACAGCGTAGGGAACAGTTTCGCCCTCCCCCTCGGCGATCAGCGCGACCACCGCGGGATCGCTGCCCAGTTTGCCGCGGATATCGCCCACCAGGGACCGCAGGTCAGCTGCCGTCATCCCGCCGGACATCCGCTGCGCCACCACACGGACGTTACCGATACGCTCCGCGCCCGCCGCCGCATTGGTCGCCGCGGCCCGCGCGCCCGCCAGCCGGGCGCGTTCGAGTTCCTTCTCCGCGGCCTTCAGCCGCTCCACTAGGTTGGCCACCCGAGCGGGTACCTCCTCGGACGGCACCTTCAGCGACGAGGCCAGCCCGGCCATCAGCGCCCGCTCCTTGGCCAGGTGACGGAACGAGTCCAATCCGACGTAGGCCTCGACCCGGCGCACCCCGGAACCGATCGACGATTCACCCAGGATGGTCACCGGACCGATCTGCGCCGAGTTGTGCACATGCGTTCCGCCGCACAGCTCTATCGAAAACGGGCCGCCGATCTCCACCACCCGCACTTCGTCGGGATAGGCCTCGCCGAACAGGGCCATGGCCCCCATCGCCTTGGCTTTCTCGAGCTGCTCGGTGAAGGTGTGCACCGCGAAGTCGGCCTGCACCGCCTCGTTGGTCACCTCTTCGATCTGGGTGCGCTGCTCGTCGCTCAGCGACCCCTGCCAGTTGAAGTCGAAGCGCAAGTAGCCGGGGCGGTTCAGCGATCCAGCCTGAACGGCATTGGGGCCCAACACTTGTCGCAGCGCCGCGTGCACCATGTGAGTACCGGAGTGCCCCTGCGTGGCGCCCTTGCGCCAGCCCGCGTCCACCGCGGCGACGACGGTGTCGCCCTCCACGAATTCTCCGGACTCGACGTTGACCCGATGCACGAACAAGGTTTTGGCGATTTTTTGCACGTCGGTGACCGCCGCCCGGGCGCTCTCACCCGCACCGGTCCCGCTGACCGTGCCGACGTCGGCGATCTGGCCGCCCGACTCGGCGTACAGCGGCGTGCGGTCCAAGACCAATTCCACGCGATCGGCGCCGGCGCCATCGGCGTGCGACACGACTGGAACCCGCTTGCCGTCGATGAAGATGCCCAGAATCCTTGCCTCGGAAGTCAACTCGCCGAAGCCGGTGAACTCGGTGGGGCCAGCGTCGACCAGCTCGCGGTAGGCGGTGAGGTCGGCATGCGCATGCTTGCGCGCGGCGGCGTCGGCCTTGGCGCGGCTGCGCTGCTCGGCCATCAATTCGCGGAAACCGGCCTCGTCGACCGTCAGACCGGCCTCCGACGCCATCTCCAGGGTGAGCTCGATCGGGAACCCGTAGGTGTCGTGCAGCGTGAAGGCGTCCGAACCGGAGACTGCGGACGCACCAGCCGATTTCGTCGCGTCGGCCACCTCGTCGAACAACTTCGAACCAGATACCAGCGTGCGATTGAACGCGGTCTCCTCGGCCACCGCAATGCGTTTGATGCGGTTGAAATCGCTGACCAGCTCCGGATACGACGGGCCCATGGCGTCGCGCACGGTGGTCATCAAATCGCCGACGATGGGAGTGTCGATGCCCAGCAGCTTGGCCGAGCGAATCACCCGGCGCAGCAGCCGGCGCAGCACGTAACCGCGGCCGTCGTTGCCCGGGCTGACGCCGTCGCCGATCAGGATCGCCGCGGTGCGGCTGTGGTCGGCGATGATGCGGTAGCGCACATCGTCTTCGTGGTTGCCGGTGTCGTAGCCGCGGGGTGCGCGGGCGGCGACCACGTCGATAACCGGTCGCAGCAGATCGGTTTCGTACACGTTGTGCACGCCCTGCAGGATGAACGCGACCCGCTCCACACCCATGCCGGTGTCGATGTTCTTGCGCGGCAACGGCCCCAGGATTTCGAAGTCTTCCTTCGTGGTCCCCTCGCCGCGCTCGTTCTGCATGAACACGAGGTTCCAGATTTCGATGTAGCGGTCCTCGTTGACGACGGGTCCACCCTCGACGCCGAACTCCGGCCCACGGTCGTAGTAGATCTCCGACGACGGCCCGCACGGGCCGGGGATGCCCATCGACCAGTAGTTGTCGGCCATGCCGCGCCGCTGGATCCGCTCGGCGGGCAGGTTGGCGATCTCCCGCCACAGCTGCGCTGCCTCGTCATCATCGAGATAGACTGTGGCCCAGAGCTTTTCCGGGTTGAGCCCGTATCCGCCCTCGGAGACGCTGTTGGTCAACAAGTCCCACGCCAGTGCGATGGCCTCACGCTTGAAGTAGTCGCCGAACGAGAAGTTGCCGGCCATCTGGAAGAAGGTGTTGTGCCGGGTGCTGATGCCCACCTCGTCGATATCTGGGGTACGGATGCACTTTTGGATGCTGGTGGCCGTGGCATAGGGCGGGGTGCGCTGGCCAAGAAAGAACGGGACGAACTGCACCATGCCGGCATTGACGAACAGGAGGTTGGGGTCGTCGAGGATCACCGATGCGCTCGGCACCTCGGTGTGACCCGCGTTCACGAAATGATCAAGGAACCTCTTCCTGATCTCGTGTGTCTGCACTCTTTCCGCTTCTTCCTGTTCCCCTGTGTTCACCCGGGATCCCACGCGACATGTCTTGACGTCGACTTCCAGCCTATTCGCCGGGTTATTGGGAGGCTGTCTAACGACCGATCCCGACCGCACACAGTACCGGTCCCAAAGCCGTCCGTTGCCTGGCCGCTAACCTCCCAGAAAGCTCAGCCGCACCGACCGCCGCGGGTTGTCCCGGTTGAGGTCGACCAAGACGATGCTTTGCCAAGTACCCAGCTGCAGCTCGCCACCAGAGACCGGCACCATCACCGACGGGGCGACGATCGCCGGCAGCACATGATCGGCGCCATGCCCGGCCGAGCCGTGCGCGTGCCGGTACCGGTCATCGCGCGGCAGCAGCCGTTCCAACGTGTCGATCAGGTCGTCATCGGAACCTGCGCCGGTCTCGATGATCGCGACCCCGGCGGTCGCGTGCGGGACGAACACGTTGCACAGGCCATCTCCGAACGAGAAGCAGAACCTGCGCACCGCGTCGGTGACGTCCACGATGCGGCGACTCGCGGTGTCTACATCCAACACATCGGTCTGCATCCGATCCAGCCTACGGCCGAGGCACCGCGACCAGCCAATTGTTTGTGAGCGCAGCCACACCGGAGAAGACCGCGAGAACGCTCCGAGGAGACCCCGCCAAGCCATTGCCAGCGGTAGTCACTAGGAGGAACGTATCCAGTGGGACCGGTGGCGCCGCCGGGGGTGCTGCCCCGACACAGTAAGGGATCCATCGTGTACGCACGCTCTTTCACCATTGAGGGGCAACCCTTGTCGGTCGACATCGGAATCGCCCATGTTCGCGATGTCGTCATACCCGCCCTGCAGGAGATCGACGGCTACGTCGGACTGTCGTTGTTGGTCGACCGGCAATCCGGTCGCTGCATCGCCACCAGCTCCTGGGAGTCCATTAAGGCCATGCGGTCCAGCGCCGAGAAAGTGGCGGTTATTCGTGACCACGTCGCGCTGATGTTCGACGGCAGCGCCAGCGTCGAGGAGTGGAACATCGCATTGCTGCATCGCCGCCACCGGTCACGCGAGGGCGCCTGTGTGCGGGCCACCTGGCTCAAGGTGGTGCCGGACCTGCTCGACCGATCCCTGGACTTCTACCGGATGGCGGTGCTACAGGAGCTGGAGGAGCTGGACGGGTTCTGCAGCGCCAGCCTGATGGTCGACCACCCCGCCAGCCGGCGCGCGGTGTCCTGCTCGACGTTCGACAGCATGGACGCGATGGCCCTCAACCGCGACCGGGCCACCGAGCTGCGCAGCAGGCGTGCCCGCGACCTGGGCGCCGAGATCATCGACGTGGCCGAGTTCGAGCTGTCGATCGCCCAGCTGCGGGTGCCCGAGCTGGTCTGAGCGCGCGTCTTCGCATCGCGACTGGCGCCTAGGGCAGCGCGTCCCCGGGGAATCCGCGACAAGCGTGCACCTCGTAGGTGAACACGTCAGCCGCCACGCCGGGGTCGTCGGCCATTAGAGTGGTGGCATCGTGGACGTCCGCCGCGAACACCGCGATGCCGCAGACCTCCGAACCGTCGGTGACCGGCAGGACCACCGCCAGCACGCCGTCGTCGCGCAGCCCGAAGTTGCGCCGCCCGTGCTCCCAGACGAGCCTGGGGGCGCTGTCGTCGCCGAACTTCGGTCCTTTCTTGAGGATCACGACGCTATAAGGCTTGGCGGTGGGCAGCAGTTGGCCCATCTCCTCGTCGGTGAAGGTTTTCATGGCCGTCCTTTTTTCTTGCGGATGATGGCGCGCAGCCGGTCCAACCGGCCCGCGAGATCGCGCTCAAAGCCGCGGCCGGTGGGCCGATAGTAGTCGACGCCCACCAGCTCGTCAGGCGGATATTGTTGGGCGACAACGCCGTCCGGGTCGTCGTGGGCGTATTTGTAGCCCTGCGCGTTGCCCAGCGCCGCCGCACCCGAGTAATGCCCGTCGCGTAGCTGCGCGGGCACCAGACCGGCCTTGCCCGCCTTGATGTCGTTCATCGCCGCGCCCAGCGCGGTGGTGACCGCGTTCGACTTCGGCGCGGTCGCCAGGTGGATGGTGGCGTGTGCCAGCGTCAGCTGAGCCTCGGGCATGCCGATCAGCGCCACCGTCTGGGCGGCGGCGACCGCGATCTGCAGCGCCGTCGGGTCGGCCATGCCGATGTCCTCGCTAGCCAGAATCACCAAGCGGCGTGCGACGAACCGCGGATCCTCCCCGGCGACCAGCATCCGGGCCAGATAATGCAGCGCGGCGTCGACGTCGGACCCCCGCACCGACTTGATGAAGGCGCTGATGACGTCGTAGTGCTGGTCACCGTCGCGGTCGTAGCGCACCGCGGCCTTGTCCAGGGATTGCTCGATCGCTTCGACCGTCAGTTCCCCACCCGGCTCGACGGCCTCGGCCGCAACCTCCAGTGCGGTCAGCGCGCGGCGGGCGTCGCCCGACGCCAACTGCACCAGCAGGTCGACGGCCTCGGGCTGCACGGCGATCTGCCCGCCCAGGCCGCGGGAGTCATCGATGGCGCGCTGTACCACCGCGCGGATGTCGTCGGACGTCAGCGGGCGCAGCTGCAGGATCAGTGATCGCGACAGCAACGGTGCCACCACGGAAAACGACGGGTTCTCGGTGGTGGCCGCCACCAACAACACCACCCGGTTCTCTACCGCGGAGAGCAGCGCATCTTGCTGAGTCTTAGAGAACCGGTGCACCTCGTCGATGAAAAGCACCGTTTGCTGGCCGGAAAGCAGCGCCTTGCGCGCCTGATCTATCACCGCCCGCACGTCCTTTACGCCGGCCGACAGCGCCGACAGCGCCTCGAACCGGCGGCCGGTCGCCTGCGAGATCAGCGCCGCCAGCGTCGTCTTGCCGCTCCCCGGCGGCCCGTACAAGATGGCCGACGCCACGCCCGAGCCCTCGACCAGCCGACGCAACGGCGACCCGGCTGCCAGCAAGTGATCCTGCCCGACCACTTCTTCCAGCGAGGCCGGACGCATCCGGACCGCCAGCGGTGCGCCGGCCGACACGCCCAGGTCGGAGTCGGAGGTTTGCGGTGCGCCGGGCACGTCGAACAGACCGTCGGACACGACTTCAGGCATACCATGCCCGCGCGAAGGGAGCAGGTACCTGCGGCCCAGACGCCACTAATCCGCGCGCCCGCGCCGCATATTTGCTAAGTTCCGGTTTGCCAAGCTCCGCGCGCGTGCCCATCGAGCCAATCCGACAGTGAATTAGGACGGACATGAGCCAGCCTCCCGAGTATCCCGGCGAGCCCGCCGATCCCTACGGCGGAAGCCAGAACCCGCCGCCGAGCTTCCCGCCACCGCCCAGTTACGAGCCACCAGGCCGCCACTCCGCGCCGCCGCCGGGCTACAGCCCGCCGCCCCCGCCACCCGGGCCACCCCCGGGTGGCTACCCGCCGCAGCCCGGGTACGGAACACCTCCTCCGCCGCCTCCGCCACCCGGCTACGGCCCCCCGCCAGGCGGCTACTCGCCGCCCGGGTACGGGAACCAACCAGTGGGGTCCAAGTTCAACGTCGGTGAGGCGGTGAGCTGGTCCTGGGCCAAGTTCACCCAGAACGGCACGGCGCTCGTCGTGCCCGTCATCGGCTACCTGGTGGCCGTAGGCGTGATCGTCGGCGTGGTCATCGCGCTCGCCAGCGGTCTGGCGACCACCACAACCACCACAAGCACCGACAGCTACGGCATCACCACCGAACAGACGAACGTGGAGGTGGGCGCCGGTGGCGTCATCGCCATCGCCATCGGCTCCATCGCGCTGTTCGCGGTGCTGATCTACCTGCACGCCGCACTCGTCAGCGGCACCCTGGACATTGCCGACGGAAAACCGGTGACCGTCGCCACATTCTTCAAGCCGCGCAATCTGGTTGGGGTCGTCATCACCGCGCTGCTGGTCGCGCTGGCCACCACTTTGCTTTCGGTGTTATGCATCATCCCCGGAATCATCTTCGGGTTCCTTGCCCAGTTCGCCGTGCATTTCGTTGTCGACCGTTCCCAATCGCCCATCGCGGCGGTGAAGAGCAGCATCGCGACGACCCGGTCCGATGTCGGAGGCAGCCTGCTGTCTTGGCTGGTGCAGTACGCGGCGGTGCTGATCGGTCAAGCGCTGTGCGTGGTGGGCCTGTTTGTCGCCTTCCCGGTCGCGTTGCTGCTGCAGACCTACACCTACCGGAAACTCTCCGGCGGCGTGATCGTTCCCGTTGACCAGCCGGGTTACCCGCAGGGCCCCCCGGTCAGCACACCGCCGGGGCCACTGCCCGCATAGCCAACCCGTCCGCCGGACCGGCGGGGCCCCGCCACGCCTGGGACCCCGCCGTCTTGCGCCAGCCGGGGCTTTCGCCGACGCAGCCGCACCACGGCGCGCTGCGCCCTTCTGTCCCTTGTGATGAGATCAACTTGTATGAGTATCAAAGTCGCGCTGGAGCACCGCACCAGCTACACCTTTGACCGGCTGGTGCAGGTCTACCCGCACATCGTGCGGCTTCGCCCGGCGCCCCACTCACGGACGCCCATCGACGCCTACTCGCTGCGCGTCGAGCCGGCCGACCACTTCATCAACTGGCAACAGGACGCGCTGGGCAATTTCCTTGCCCGGCTTGTGTTTCCGAACCCCACCCGGAAACTGACCATCACCGTCGGACTCATTGCCGACCTCAAGGTGATCAACCCGTTCGACTTTTTCATCGAGGATTGGGCCGAGACATGGCCCGGCGGGTCGGGGTTCATCTATCCCAAGGACGTCCTCGATGACCTCAAGCTGTACCTGCGGCCCGTCGACGAAGACACCGAGGGGTCGGGCCCGGGCGAACTGGTCCAGGCGTGGGTGCGCAACTTCTCGGTGCCCGACGGCACCCGCACCATCGATTTCCTCGTCGCGCTCAACAGTGCGATCCGAGTCGACGTCGCCTACAGCCTTCGGATGGAACCGGGCGTCCAGACACCGGATTTCACGCTGCGCAGCGGCATCGGCTCGTGCCGCGACTCGGCGTGGCTGCTGGTGTCGATCCTGCGTCAGTTCGGATTGGCGGCCCGGTTCGTCTCCGGCTATCTGGTGCAGCTGGCCTCCGATATCCAGGCGCTCGACGGGCCGTCGGGGCCGGCTGCCGATTTCACCGACCTGCACGCGTGGACCGAGGTGTACATCCCGGGTGCGGGCTGGATCGGGATGGACCCCACGTCGGGGCTGTTCGCCGGCGAAGGCCACATCCCGCTGGCCGCCACCGCGCACCCCGCAGCCGCCGCACCCATCAGCGGCAGCACCGGCTTCTGCGAAACCACCCTGGAATTCACCAACACCGTCACCCGTGTCCACGAGGACCCGCGCGTCACCCTCCCCTACACCGACGCGGCGTGGCAGACGATCTGTGAGGTCGGCCGCCGCGTCGACGAGCGGCTGATCGCCGGTGACGTCCGGCTCACCGTCGGCGGCGAGCCGACGTTCGTGTCGGTGGACAACCAGGTCGACGAGGAATGGACCACCGCCGCCGACGGCCCACACAAGCGCGAGCGCGCATCCGATCTGGCGGTCCGACTGAAGTCGGTGTGGGCTCCGCAAGGCCTGATCCATCGCGGGCAAGGCAGGTGGTATCCCGGAGAACCGTTGCCGCGCTGGCAGATTGGGATCTACTGGCGCACCGACGGGCTACCCCTGTGGACCGACGACGCGCTGCTGGCCGACCCCTGGGCGCCCGAGCCGGCGCGCTCGGCAGCCAAGGACGAGGCGGCCCACCAGCTGCTGGCCGGGATCGCCGACAGTCTTGGGCTGCCGCCCTCACAAGTGCGGCCGGCGTACGAGGACCCACTGGCCCGACTGGCGGCCAAAGTCCGTAAGCCTCAAGGGGATCCGGTGGACGCGAGCGACGACCTCGCTGACGACACCGGCGCGGGCCGAGACTCGCTACTGGCACGCCTCGACGAATCCACCACGGCCCCGGCGGCGTTCGTGCTGCCGCTGCACCGCCGCGACGACGACGTCGGCTGGGCCAGCGCGGACTGGCGGCTGCGCCGCGGCCGCGTCGTGCTGGTCGAGGGCGATTCGCCTGCGGGTCTGCGACTGCCGCTGGCTTCGATCAGCTGGCGCCCGCCGCGGGCATCGTTCCTGGTCGACCCGGGGACGGTGACAGACGCGCTAGCGACCGCGCCCGATACCGAGGACGCGGTGCTGGACGACTCCGAGACGGCGCCGCCGACCGCACTGGTCGCCGAGGTCCGCGACGGTTTGCTCTACGTTTTCCTGCCGCCCACCGAGGCGCTGGAACACTTCGTCGACCTCATCACCCGGATAGAGGGGGCCGCGGCGAAAGCCTACTGCCCGGTGGTGATCGAGGGCTACGGCCCACCGCCGGACCCACGGCTGCAGTCGACGACGATCACCCCCGACCCCGGCGTCATCGAGGTCAACATCGCGCCCGCGGCGAGCTACGCCGAGCAGACACAGCTGCTGGAAACCCTCTACGACGAGGCCCGATTGGCTCGATTGTCAACGGAGTCATTCGATTTCGACGGCACGCACGGCGGCACCGGCGGTGGTAACCACATCACGCTGGGCGGCGTGACCCCCGCTGACTCGCCGATGCTGCGCCGCCCGGATCTGCTGGTCTCGCTGCTCACCTACTGGCAGCGACACCCGTCGCTGTCCTATTTGTTCGCCGGGCGATTCGTGGGCACCACGTCGCAGGCTCCCCGGGTCGACGAGGGCCGCGACGAAGCACTGTACGAACTCGAGATCGCGTTCGCCGAAATCGCGCGCCTGGCTTCGTCTTCCGACGACGGCACCGCACCGCCGTGGGTGACCGACCGCGCGCTGCGGCACCTGCTCACCGACATCACCGGCAACACGCATCGCGCCGAGTTCTGCATCGACAAGCTCTACAGCCCCGACAGCCCGCGCGGCAGGCTCGGACTGCTGGAGCTACGCGGATTCGAGATGCCGCCACACCTGCGCATGGCAATGGTGCAGTCGCTGCTGGTGCGCTCCCTGGTGGCCTGGTTCTGGGACGAGCCGTTGCGCGCCCCCCTGATTCGACACGGCGCCAACTTGCATGGGCGATACCTGTTGCCGCACTTCTTGATTCACGATATCGCCGACGTGGCCGCCGATCTGCGTGCGCACGGCATCCCATTCGAGACCAGCTGGCTGGACCCGTTCACCGAGTTCCGCTTCCCGCGCATCGGCACCGCCGTGTTCGACGGCGTGGAAATCGAGCTGCGCGGGGCCATCGAACCGTGGAACACCCTTGGCGAGGAGTCCACCGCGACCGGCACCGCACGCTACGTCGACTCATCGGTGGAGCGCATCCAGATCCGCATCATCGGCGCCGACCGCCACCGCTACGTGGTGACGGTCAACGGCTACCCGGTGCCGTTGCTGGCCACCAACAATCCCGACATCCACGTGGGCGGCGTGCGATACAAAGCCTGGCAGCCGCCCAGCGCGCTGCACCCCACCATCACCGTCGACGTTCCCCTGGGGATCGAGCTCATCGACCTCACCACCGGAACGTCGCGCGGCGGCTGCACCTACCACGTCGCGCACCCGGGCGGTATGGCCTACGACGAGCCGCCCGTCAACGCCGTTGCGGCCGAATCCCGCCGCGCTCGCCGCTTCGAAGCCACCGGCTTCACCCCGGGCAAGCTGGACCTCTCCGATCTCCGGGAAAAGCAGGCCAGGATATTCACCGACATCGGCGCGCCGGGCATTCTCGACCTGCGGCGCGTGCGTACCGTGCAGCAGTAATGGCGTTTGCGGACATGGCAGTCGACCCGGTTGGATCATCGGCGG